>SAMEA3663084__coassemble_124_pt1 | contig 26870 bp, 17 predicted proteins | sample SAMEA3663084__metabat2_high_PE_017 | metagenome-assembled genome bin SAMEA3663084 (sample SAMEA3663084) | pig gut metagenome | biome: pig gut; feature: pig-associated habitat; material: faeces | place: France | collected 2012
GATCGCCCGCACCACTATTGGCATTCACCAGTACGATGTGGAATCTGCGATGCTGGAGCATTCCCTTATAGCTACCCTTACGTGGAGCGATGCTCAGGGTACGGTCTGCTTCATTCCAAACAAACTGGATTTCAGAGAATTTACCATTCTCATAGTTGTAGTTGTCGCCCTCATCCTCATAGAGCGTAAACGAACCGTCTGCACCAGGATAGACACGGATTTCCAGCTCATCCCAAGGCTTCTCTGAACTATACTGCACTTCAGGACCGAATGGCAGGATGGTACCTGCCTTGATGAATACAGGCATGATGTCGATAGGACAAAGACGCTGGATATCCTGACCACCATCATACTTTAAGTCTATAGTTGCTCTGTATTATAATCTTCTGCAAATATATGAAATAATCACAGAAGCTGTATCTATTGACCTAAAGAATTAGGTTTATTTAATAGTTGGCAAATGCCTGCAATATTGCTGCCAATTGCAAGCAACTTTGCTGGCATATAACAGCAAGATTGCCGGCAGCTGCCGACAACCTCACAAACAATATTCATTAAACTTTATGCAAATTTGGAATACAACTCCAGATCTGCATTTTTTTTATATCAGCAATCCATCCGTATCTTTATTATTTGTAGCTGATTTCTCTTAAAATATTGTAATTCTAAGCTGTTTTATCGCTGAAAAATCATACAAATCAGAAATTTTATGTAATTTTGGAGTTGCATTTCAAATTTACATAAAGTTATATTCGGAATTCAAAGCTTATGAAACAGGCATATATCAAACGAAAGATAGAAAGCACCATCTTGGAGGCTGCAAAGTATTTCCCGGTCATCACCGTCACGGGACCAAGGCAGTCGGGCAAGACCACCATGCTGAAACAGATTTTTCCTCATCTTCATTATTATTCATTGGAAGATTTGGATACTCGTTCCTTCGCCATGGAAGACCCCGTGCGCTTCCTTCATCTACATGAGGATGGAATGATACTCGATGAGGTGCATAATTATCCAGAACTCTTGTCCTACATTCAGGGCATTGTCGATGAACAGCCACATAAGAAGTTCGTTCTTTCTGGCAGTTCCAACTTCGCCTTGCTCAAAAAGGTTTCGCAGTCGTTGGCTGGCAGAAGTGGTGTGTTTGAACTGATGCCGCTGTCTATCGAGGAAGTCAAGGGACAGATAGAATATGTCGATGATGCCGACCAATTGCTCTACCAGGGTTTGTATCCAGCCGTTTGTAGTTGCAAGAACATACCGAAGTTCCTCTATCCATCCTACGTGAAGACCTACTTGGAGCGTGATGTGAGAGACTTGCTCAATGTGAAGGACATACGGCTGTTTAATATGTTTCTCAAGTTGTGTGCAGGTCGTATCGGCTCGGTGTTCAATGCCTCTGAGATAGCAGGTGAGATAGGTGTCTCTTCCAAGACGATTCAGGCCTGGGTCTCCATCTTGCAGGCTTCCTACGTGGTGTATCTCTTGCCTCCTTACTTCGAGAATAGCAGGAAGCGTTTCACCAAGTCGCCTAAGATGTATTTTTGTGATACGGGTTTGGCTTGTACCTTGTTGGGGATAGAGAGTGCGGAACAGTTGGCTTTCGACAAGATGCGAGGTCATCTCTTCGAGAATCTCATCGTCGTGGAATTGTTAAAACGCCGTCTGAACGAGGGTAAGGAGAGTAATCTTTACTTCTATCGAGACAGCAATCAGAACGAGGTGGATATCTTGGTCAATAATGGTTCATCGTTAGATGCCATCGAGGTGAAGAGTGCGATGACATACAATCCATCTTTCGAGAAAGCTTTGCTGAAAGTGAACGAATGGGTTAATCCGCCAGTTGGCAAGCGTACCATCATATATGCAGGGACTTTGGAGGATGATAAGGGTGATATTCGTTTGCTGAACTATCGAAATATGTGATGAGGTGGTTTTGAATTACCTGAGTTCTATGCAAGGTAGTAATGGTTTTAAAACTGATATTGAAATAAAAAAGGCTACGTAACACAACGCTACGTAGCCTTTTAATAGGACATATTTTTCTTTATTGATATTTTTAATTCCCCAAGACTGAGGGGCTTTTTTATTGAGGAAGTTCTGTTTATTGATTTTCATTCTAATCAAGCGTACTATTGCAAAATTAGGCGAAAAGTTCGGATAATCCAAATTTCATAAGTCTTTTTAGAAAATTTCAAAGTATTCTTAATTATTTTTATTAACTTTGCAAGCAGAGCATTTGTATTGTTGTCTTGTTGGATACAAACAACAGCTAAACAACAAAACAACCAAACAACAAGAATAATTATGAAGCACAGCAACACACCTCTACGCGACGTCACCTTCAAGAATCTGATGACTAAGCGTATATTCCGAGTCCTCATCATAGCAAATCCCTATGATGCCTTCATGCTGGAGGACGACGGACGAATAGAAGGCAAGATATTCAATGAATATACTGAGCTCGGTCTGCGCTATCCACCTGCTTTCACGCAGGTCAGTACGACGGAAGAGGCACGCGCTGTCGTCACTTCGATGGACGTCAACCTCGTCATCTGTATGCCTGGTAATGCCGACAATGACGCCTTCGACGTGGCAAGAACTGTCAAGGCGGACTTCCCTGACCTGCCATGCGTGGTGCTGACACCGTTCAGCCACGGTATCACCCGACGTATGCAGCATGAGGACCTCTCCATCTTCGACTACGTATTCTGCTGGCTCGGAAACACTAACCTCATTCTCTCAATCATCAAGCTTATCGAGGACAAGATGAATCTCGACCATGACATCGCCGAAGCCGGCGTGCAGGTCATCATGCTCGTGGAGGACAGCATCCGATTCTATTCCTCTTTCCTGCCTAATCTCTATTCCTTTATCCTCGCACAGAGCCAACGCTTTGCCACAGAGGCACTTAATCCGCACGCTGCGGCACTGCGAATGCGTGGCAGACCAAAGGTGATACTGGCACGAAACTATGATGAGGCTGTGGCTTTCTTTGACAAATACAAGGAGAACATGCTTGGCGTGATATCTGACTGCCGCTTTCCTATCTCCACCTACACGCAGCTCTCTGGCGACAGTGAGAAAGTGGAGGACGCTGGATTCCGACTGCTTCGCTACATACGTCAGCAGGATGAGTACATCCCTCTCGTCATGGAGAGCGCCGAGACGGAGAACAAAGCCAAAGCTGAGGCTGAGCATTTCCGCTTCATCGACAAGAATTCAAAGAAGATAAGCGTAGATTTGCGTAAAGAACTGGAAGAACACATGGGCTTCGGCGACTTCCTCTTCCGCGACCCAAAGACGCACGAGGTGATACTGAGAGTGCGCTCGCTGAAGGAACTGCAGGACCATATCTTCACCATTCCGCGCGACTCCATGCTCTATCATATCTCGCGAAACCACGTGTCACGATGGCTTTCTGCGCGAGCTATATTCCCTGTCTCAGCATTCCTGAAGCATATCACGTGGCACAAACTGCAGGACGTCGATGCCCATCGCCAGATTATCTTCGACGCCATCGTGCAGTATCGTCACATGAAGAATATCGGTACGGTGGCAGTCTTCGACCGTCTGAAATTCGATGCCTATAGCCATTTCGCCCGCATCGGTGAGGGTTCGCTCGGAGGAAAGGGCCGTGGTCTCGCTTTCCTCGATAATATCATCAAGGCACATGAGGAACTGCATCAGTATGACAACGTGGATGTCTGCATCCCGATGACCCTCGTGCTGTGTACTGATATCTTCGATCAGTTCATGGAAAACAATGACCTTTACCCCATTGCATTGAGCGATGCGCCCGACGATGAAATACTCCAGGCTTTCCTTAAAGCACAGTTGCCGGAGTCATTGCGCAGCGACTGCGAGATATTTATCAATGCGACAGCGTGTCCTATCGCTATCCGCTCTTCTTCTCTCCTGGAAGATAGTCACTATCAGCCATTTGCAGGAGTTTATTCCACATACATGATACCTTATCTCGACGATAAGGACAAGATGCTGCGACTGCTTGCCAAAGCCATAAAGAGCGTCTATGCGTCAGTATATTACAAGGATTCAAAGGCTTATATGACCGCCACCTCCAACCTCATCGACCAGGAAAAGATGGCTGTAGTGCTGCAGGAAGTGGTGGGAAAAACGCACCAGACGGGCGATAGAAAACTCTATTACCCTAATCTCAGCGGCGTGCTCCGCTCCATCAATTACTATCCTCTCGGTGATGAAAAGTCGGAAGAAGGCATTGCTTCCTTAGCTCTCGGACTCGGAAAATATATCGTCGATGGCGGAAGAACGCTGAGAGTATGCCCTTATCACCCAAGGCAGGTGCTGCAAATGAGCGAGATGGACATGGCTCTGAAGGAAACCCAAACCATGTTTTACGCCATTGACATGGACGATGCCGATGAGAATTTCAAAGTGGATGACGGCTTTAATATAAAGAATGTACGCGTGAAGGAGGCAGATATGAATGATGGCACAATGATGCACATCGTCTCTACCTACGACCCTTACGACCAAATCATCCGCGATGGACTCTATGAAGGCGGCAGAAAGGTGATTTCCTACGCTGGAGTGCTGAAGAATGGCGTTGCTCCGATACCGGAAATGATGCAGATGGCGATGAAATATGGTGCGGATGCGATGCGCAGACCGGTGGAGATAGAGTTTGCTTGCAATATCAATGCCGACCGCAGCGTCGAGTTTTATCTGCTCCAGATACGTCCGATAGTCGATTCCAAGTTGGAATTGAACGTCAACCTGACGCCGTATTTCGAAGATACATTGCCTAAGGATAACAATGAGACGGTGCTTATCAGTTCGAAAATGTCGCTCGGACACGGTGTCAATGAAGACCTCGTGGACGTGGTTTACGTCAAGACAGACGAGAATTTCACGGCATCCAACAATCCTGCCATCGCTGATGATATAGAAAGGATAAACCGAAAATTCCTCGATCGTGGCGAAAACTATATCCTTGCTGGTCCTGGCAGATGGGGTTCGTCCGACTATTGGCTCGGTGTGCCGGTGAAATGGCCGCATATCAATGCCGCGAAACTCATCGTGGAGGTGGGTCTCGACCATTATCGCATCGACCCATCACAAGGCACCCACTTCTTCCAAAACCTCACTTCTCTCGGTGTGGGCTACTTCACCGTAAACCCATATCGCAATGAAGGCGTATTCAGAAAAGACATCCTCGATGCCCTCGAAGCCGTGGAAGAAACCAAATACGTGCGTCACGTCCGCTTCCCTAAGCCACTCCGACTGATGATGGACGGCATGAAGCAGATGGGAGTCGTGGTTGTTAGGGAATGAAGAACTTTTAAAATGAAGAATGTAGAATGAAGAATGAAGAATAGGAGTATGTTTCACTTCTTGAGTAATTATCTCAAGCGAACAATACTAACTCCCATTCTTCATTCTACATTCTTCATTTTAAGTATTCTTCATTTTAAGAGTTCTTCATTTTAAAGGCACACAAGATACCCTGTCAGCAAAGAAAGAACTTCCTTGTTGACACACTTATCCCTTTCAATCCTTAATAAGAAAAATGAAACTTTATGGAGCAATCACGTGCCAAAAATATCCCCCTTCCACAAAGTCCTTTATTTATGAATTTATAACGAATCTCAATTTTCGGGTGGAATACGTGATGGCTTTTATAGCTTTTTACATTCAAATCCACGTGTAAACATTATCCAAAAGGTAATCATTGACTGAACAGATGCTTTTTCCCATTATGGAAATCTCTGCTCCAGAAAGGTGTTCATGGAGCCTGTCCAATCAATGATATACCTTGAATACAATCTCTTTAACTCTTAAATAATGTGCTATGCCCATCGGCATTACTTTTTTGAAAGAAATGAAAAAACCTACTACTAACTAACTAACTACTAACAATGCCTGCTCAATGGCAGGCCAAAAAAATCTGACTACTGTTAATCTAAATTTAATCTTTTCCCAAAGATTGTCATGCAAAAGTACTTAAGATTTGCGTATTGGAGTATAACAAATGTTTCAAATCCTATAAAAAATCATTCAATGTAACATTTTTCTAAGCATTTGTATCATTTTTTACGTCCGAAGGGGCTACTCCATAGTATTCTCTATAGCACTTGGTGAAGTAGGAAGGCGCAGAAAAACCAATTCGATACGCCACTTCCGCGATGGAAAGCGACTCGTCTTCGAGCAGATGTCGAGCCCTTCGGAGTCGTTCGATGCGGATTATTTCCACCGGAGTTTTGCCAGTCAAGGCCTTTGTCTTGCGGTAAAGTTGCACTCGCGACATACCTAATTCCTGTCCGATTTCCTCCACTGATAGGGTAGGATCGGAGAATCTGGTGTCCAGCACTTTGAGGAAGCGATTCATAAAGTCGCTCTTAGGAATTTCATCATCTGTCGCCATGTCAGTGTCAGCACTTACGTCTGTCGGCTCTTCTTCCTCTTCTTTCGAAGTGGCATCGAGCAGTTGGTCGCGCTGTTCTTCCAGTTCGTCCCTCTGCCTTTCCACTATTCCTTTCTCGCAATAGAGCTCTTCGGTCTTCTTCTGCAGTTCTTTATAGAGATGATTCTTCGTCCTGTAAGCCCTTACTACGATGATAAGGAGCAGTCCTATCACGAAGAAAATGCAGATGAAGGTGACAAGCAGGGTCGTTTGAGCATTGAGTTTAGCGATGATGTTATCTACTTTCGCGTACATCATCTTGATGTTCTGGTCCTGATGTTCCACCTCTTTATATTGTAAGAGCAGCACTTTCGCATTGTCTCTTGTCACGATGCTGGTCTCCATATCATTGTATTTCTGGTATGGTTCGCCCTTTAGAATCTTCAGAGCGAGGTCTATCAGTTTGCCGCCTTGCGTAGGGTAGATGGCAGAAGCGGTCAGTTTGCCATTCTCCACCATTTCCATTCCTCCGCCAATTCCAGGCACAGCATCTATTCCGAAATACAATATTCCCGCCTTGTTGTGGCTTATGGCAGAGTTTGTGTGCGTCTTAGTGTAGCAATCTATGGCTTTTCTTGCTCCGAGCGCCATCCTGTCATTGCCTCCGAACACGAGGTCAATCATGAAGTTCGGGTCCTCTTTCTCCAGTTTTCTTATGATTCTCTCCATGGCTTTCTCGCCGGAAGCTTCTTTCCAGTCGCCCTCTTCATGTCCCACGATGTGAATATCGGGATGACTTTTCAGGGCATCAGTAAATCCGCGGTGTCTCTCCATTGCAGGAGGAGAAGTGCGTTCGCCAGATATCTCCACTACGTTTCCCCGCTTTCCGAGGCGCGAAACGGCATATTCGCCCATCAGTCTGCCTATCTTATAGTTGTCTGCACCCATGAAGGCAGTGTATTCCTTGATGTCGATAGTCTTGTCAAAGATGATTACTGGGATGTCATGCTTTTGGGCATTAGATACATGCTCGGCAATCTTACCATTCTCTTGTGGAGACACAATGAGCAAATCCACGCCAATATCCACGAGAGAATCAATCTGGGCGCATTGTTTCTCTACGTCAAAATCTGCATTGCAAAGCACCACATCTACGTCATCATTGAAGTAAGAAGCTTGCACCAGTTCCTTCTGAAGCTTCAGTCGCCAAGCATCAACAGAGCTTTGCGACACTCCGATAACATATTTCTTTTGCTCTGCCACGCATGATGTAAGCATGAAAAAGGTGATGATATGGAGGATAATAGTTGTGATTTTGTTCATAGTTTGGTCCCTTAGTAGATTTTCTTTTGCCTTTCGTCGGCATACTACAGTGCAAAGGTAGTAAAAAAAGGCGATAAAGGCAATTTTCAAGTCAATAAATAAGAAAAAATAACATTACCAAGGCTTTTCTCTCTCGTATAGAAAGGGGTGTAAGTTCTTATGTTTCATAGTCAAAAGCGTTTGTATTTATGGAACGCATTCTTATGTTTCATAGTCAAAAGCGCTTCTAAGAGTGGTATGATAACAAAACGCAAACGTCCTGCAAGGCAAAAGCATCAATGCAGACAGATGATTATTGCCTTGCAGGACGGTCGATGTGAAGAATGCGTAGCGAGTTTTTGTGTGAATGGTTTCCACAAGTAAGGAAACCATTTTTTTTATTCTTCGTTCTTCATTCTTAATTCTTCATTCTTAATTTTATGAATCTTCATTCCTCATTATAGAATTCCATGAAATCATCTTCATTCTAAGATTCTTCATTCTTCATTCTACATTCTTCATTTAGAAGATTCTTCATTTTAGAAGATTCTTCATTTAGAGGACATTATTTCTCCCTTTCCTCGCTCTGGAAGTCGATGGTAGAGCCGGTGATAGGGCTTACTTTGTAAGAAGTATTCACCTTCTTATTGAACAGGATGGCAGCGAGATTGTCCAGTCTGCCAAACTGAGCATAGGAGATATCCTGCTCCAAGCAGATGTTTTCATTCTTCTCCACGGTGATATGAGCGCGTCCAGGCACGTTGACATAGAGTCCGGTCTCGTCCTTCTGCTTCTGTTTCTCCTTCTCGGTGCGGGTGTCTTCCGGTGTCTGATGTAGGTCGGAGACACTAATATAATAAGGTTCGCCCGCGAGATCGTCAGCATCCACCATGCCGAAAGCATCGGAGAAGCGGAACAATAAGCGTCTGCTTACTTCGCGATCAGGGCTTACAGTGATGATGACCTCAGAGGTATCGATGCTGGTGTTGCCCTCGAAGAGAGAGCGGAGAGCCTTCTCCTGATTGTCAAGCGAAAGCAGCATGAGGCGCAACTGTTCGCCATCCTTAGGCATAGTCTCAGCTGTGCCACGGGTGAGTTCGTTGCGTGAGTTGCGTATCTCGTAGATTTCTTCAGCGCAAAGCTGTGCCATCTTAGCCTTACTGCCAGCAGCAAGGATGGTCTCATTCATATATTCGCGTGGATTGAGTGGCTTTACCTTTTTAGAAGGGACGAAATGGCGGTCCTCTGGTATAGGCATTGGCTCCGTGTTGACCGACTGCAGGATGCCGTCATCGCTGATGTAAAGCTTGGAGATTGTCAGTTTCGGACTGATACGAGCATTGAAAAACTTAGAAGTATCTGCCACTCCGACAGCCTTCATCTTCATATCCACGATGCGATATGAGGTCTTTGAGTCGAGAGCAGCTTCGCCAATCTTGAGGTAACGGTCAGCAAATTCTGCAAATTCTCCCGGCTTGAATACCCTTTTCTCCACAAGTACAGTAAACTGAAGCGCAGTCTTAGGAAGGTAATAAGAAGAGCCTTCGATGACTGGAGCCTGAGCATTAGCGCCAGAAAGGAGTGCTATTAGCAGGATAAGAGTAGAAAATATCTTCTTCATTATTATTTATTTTTCAGTTGTATAAAAGCTTTTGGCAGATAGTTGATGATGTCTCCAGCGGTGAGACTTTCCTCTCCGAGGTCGTTTGCAGCGAGGTCTCCAGCCAATCCGTGGAGATAAACTCCGAGGATAGAGGCTTCCTCACGAGAGTAGCCACGGGCAAGGAGACCCGTAATGATGCCTGTCAGCACGTCGCCAGAGCCAGCTGTCGCCATTCCGGCATTGCCGGTGCTGTTGAAACAGACGTGTCCGTTAGGCATACAGATGGCAGTATAGTGTCCTTTGAGAATGACGTAAGCTCGCAGTTGCTGTGCTAAATTCACGGCGCGTGTCAGTCTTTCAAAGTCATCATTTGAGGCATTGCCCACCAGTCTGTCCAATTCTTTAGGGTGAGGAGTAAGGATAAGACCTTCAGGTAGTTGCTGCATCCATGCTCTATGCGAAGCCAAGACGTTGAGAGCATCAGCATCTATCACCATCGGAGTCTTGTTGCTACGTATCTGGGCGATGACGGCAATGGCGGTGGTTTCGCTTAGTCCGATGCCAGGACCTATGCCAATGGCTTCATATATCGACGTTTCCGATGGCTGGGAGAATATAGTTTCCTCCTTGTCTAATTGCAGAATAGCCTCCGGAACCGATATTTGCATAATGTCATAATTGCGTTTCGGGATGTGAACTGTCAGTTTTCCGATGCCAGAGCGCAGACAAGCCCGAGCTGCAAGTATGCCGGCGCCAGCCATTCCGTAGGTACCAGCAATGAGAAGAGCGTGCCCCATATTGCCTTTATGCACGAAAGCATCGCGTGGGAGCATCATTTCGCGCGCTTCTTTCTCCTCCATGATGGAGTAGTTGGATGCTATTTTCTCTATTCCCTCAGCGCTGAGGTTGATGTCGAGCACGCGCACCTCTCCCAAAAGAGGCTGTATGTCAGCCATCATCATGCAGAGTTTTCTGCTTCCGAGCGTGAGAGTCATGTCCGCTCGTATGATGTTTGCTCGCACATTGTATGTGTTGTCTTCCGTCATCATGCCCGACGGAATGTCGATGCTGACCACTTTTGCCTTCGACGCATTGATGTATTTCACCACCGATGCGAATCCTCCAGTGAGCGGTTTGTTGAGCCCGGAGCCGAAGAGTCCATCGATTACGAGCGTATCTTCAGTGAGAGTAGGAGGCTCAAATTCCTGCGTTATCTCGGTGAACCCTTTGAGATTGCGCACCTTTTTCAGTCGTTCGCGGTTTTGTTCACAGTCAGGAGACAGCCGTCCGGTAGTGTTGAAGAGATACACATTGACAGAGTAATGCTGCGCAGTGAGCATCCTTGCCACCGCAAGGGCATCGCCACCATTGTTTCCCGGTCCCGCAAACACTACGACAGGAGTGCTTGCCTGCCACGTGTCAACGATGGCATTGGTAAGCATAGTCGAAGCCCTCTCCATCAGGTCGATGGATGAGATGGGTTCATTCTCTATAGTATATTTGTCCAATTCGTGGATCTGCGCACTTGTGAATATCTTCATCTTCTCTTTTCGTTAGTGCTCGGTTGAGGGCAGTTGGGGCGATATCTATCAGGCAATGCACGGCAGGAAAACCGCATTGAGACAGGAGCATTGTAGCTTGGGCTTTTTATCAAGAAATCAATGGTAATATCGCTGTAGCTTAATCGCTCTACTACTCTTTTTATTATATTTTGTTGCAAAAATACAAAATTTATATCATTCTTTTGTCTTTTATCCTTTTTTTTTTAGTAATTTTGCCACAAATTAGTGAATTTACGATGGTTAAACGAGTACAATTACACGATAAGACATTCGAATTGAGCATTCCGCAAGAGGAATTGCATGAGAACATCAGAAAGGTGGCAGCCTTAATAAACAAAGACTATGAGGGCAAACATCCGCTCATTCTTGGTATGCTCAATGGGGCATTTATGTTCTGTGCCGACTTGGTACGAGAGCTTACTGTGCCTTGCGAGATAAATTTTGTCAAGTATTCATCATATTCCGGTACGCAGAGCACAGGAAAAGTAAGCGAGGTTCTCGGTCTTACTATGGATGTGTCAGGTCGCGACATTATTGTCGTGGAGGACATAGTGGAGACGGGATGCACGCTTTCCAGTCTCAAGGAGAGACTCAAGGAGATGAATGTGGCTTCGACTTCTATCTGCTCCATGTTCTTCAAACCGTCATGTCTCAAGACGGACCTCAACGTGGATTACCCAGCTATGGTCATCCCTAACGATTTCATCGTGGGCTACGGACTCGACTATAATGAAGCAGGACGCGAGTTGAAGGATATCTATACCCTCGTAAGTGAGTAGTGAAAACTATGGTTTGTCAGCGTGAAATGGTGGCGCTGACATTACAATATCATATAGTAGAACAACCAAATCACAAAAATCAAAACACAGAAACAACAATTCAAAATCATCTTAAGTACAAAAAGCAATGAAGAACATCGTAATCTTTGGTGCACCAGGTTCTGGTAAAGGCACACAGAGCGATAAGATTATCGCTGAATTTGGAGTAGAGCATATCTCTACAGGTGACGTCCTCCGCGGAGAAATCAAGGCTGGAACAGAGCTCGGAAAGACGGCTTCCGCTTACATCAACGAGGGAAAACTCGTGCCAGATGCTCTTATCGTGGATATGCTTGCTGCTACTCTCGATGCTAAAGGCAGTGATATAAATGGCGTAATCTTTGATGGTTTTCCACGCACTATCGCTCAGGCTGAGGCTCTCGACGCAATGCTCAAGGATCGCGGACAGCAGGTGAATATCGTAGTAGGTCTCGAAGTAAATGATGAAGAGCTTATCAAGCGCATCATTGCTCGTGGTAAGACCAGCGGACGTGCTGACGATAACGAGGAGACAGCTAAGAAGCGCCTCGCCACTTACTACTCTCAGACTCTCCCATTGAAGGACTTCTACGTAAATCAGGGCAAGTATGCCAAGATTCATGGCGTAGGTTCTATCGACGACATCTATGCTGAAATCAGCAAGGCTATCGCAAACGCTTAAATAAAGGTTGTGGTTTTGTTGTCTGGTTGTTTTGTCGTTTTGTTGTCTGGTTGGCGGTAGTCGGGTCTGAATTTTCTTCTCTGTCAAGCAAACAATAAAATCACAAACAACAAAACAACCAAACAACAAAACAACCAAACAACAAAATATATGGAAAGTAACTTCGTAGATTACGTTAAGATTCAGTGCCGATCGGGCAAAGGAGGCAGGGGTTCCATGCACCTCCGACACGTGAAATATAACCCTAATGGCGGACCGGACGGCGGTGACGGCGGAAAGGGAGGAAGCATTATCCTTCGTGGAAACCATAACTACTGGACGCTCTTGCATTTGCGCTTCCAGCGTCATATCTATGCAGAGCATGGAGGTAACGGCGGAAGAGATAAATGTCATGGCACCAATGGCAAGGATATATATATTGACGTGCCATGCGGTACCGTCGTATATAATGCCGAAACGGGTAAGTATGTCTGCGATGTGATGGAAGACGGACAGGAAATAGTGCTCCTAAAGGGCGGACGTGGCGGACTGGGAAACTATCAGTTCCGCACCTCTACCAATCAGGCGCCACGCTACGCACAGCCTGGCGAGCCGATGCAGGAGATGACTGTCATCATGGAACTCAAGCTCCTGGCTGACGTGGGACTGGTAGGTCTCCCTAATGCAGGCAAGTCCACGCTTCTGTCTTCGCTGTCTTCTGCCAAGCCGAAGATAGCCAACTATCCATTTACCACGCTCGAACCATCGCTCGGTATCGTGGCTTATCGTGACCATCAGTCGTTTGTGATGGCTGATATCCCTGGAATTATCGAGGGAGCTGCTGAGGGAAAAGGTCTCGGACTACGCTTCCTCAGACACATCGAGCGCAACTCCTTGCTCCTCTTTATGGTGCCTGGAGATACTGACGACATCAAGAAGGAGTATGAACTCCTGCTCAATGAGCTGGAAAAGTTTAATCCTGATATGCTGCAGAAGCACCGCGTGCTCGCTGTGACAAAGTGCGACCTCCTCGATGAAGAACTGATGGAGATGCTCAGGGAGACCCTTCCAGAGGACCTTCCGGTGGTATTCATCTCCAGTGTCACAGGTTTCGGACTCAATGACCTGAAAGATGTGCTCTGGAAAGAACTCAATGCCGAGAGCAACAAGATAGCAGGTGTCATCGCAGAAGACACTATCGTGCATCGTGATAAGGACCTTTCATATCTCGCAGCTGAGGTATATGACGAAGATCGCGATGCTGACGAAGAAATATTTGGAACAGACGATGGCGAAGAAGATGACTTCGAGGACTTCGATGACGATGAAATCGAATACATCGACGAAGGCAACGTCGAGGACGTAGATGATGAAGGCATCGAATACATCGACGAAAGCGAAATAGAAGACCTTGACGATTTCGAATATGAAGAACCTTCGGAGCCTAAATAGTAAGGTAAAAGAATGAATTACGAAATACTTTCTTCGGGGAAAAATATGGAGTTTGTTGGCGATCACCGACCGCTGACAGACTCCATATTTTTTACTACCGACCGCACGATAGGGCGCAATCCGCGGCTCATCAGTGAGGCTCTGAGGCGATTATATCCTTCATTTTCTGCCTTCAATGGTGACCCAAAGCGCTTCGATCGCCCACATCAGACGCATACAGACCGCATCCTTCAGGTCACGGAAGCATTCTTCGCCCTGCCCGAAGAGGAACGTAAAGCGCTGATGGAAGGCATTGACGCCGTGGTCAGCGACGTGCGAAACGTCTGCCTTGGCATATCTACTGCCGACTGCATACCCGTACTGGTCTATGACAAAGCCCATCACTGTGCCGCTGCAATACATGCAGGATGGCGAGGAACAGTGGTGAGAATAGTGGAAAAAGCCATTCAGAAGATGCATGAACTCTATGCCACCGCCCCAGAGCAGTGTGAAGCTGTCATCGGTCCAGGCATAAGTCAGCAGAGCTTTGAGGTAGGCTGGGAGGTGTATAAAGCCTTTGAAGAGGCTGGCTTCCCTATGCAAGACGTAACAGTAGAGATGCCTTCCAGTGATGGAAACGGCACACGTCCGCATCTCGACTTGAAGGAGATAAACCGTCTCCAACTGCTTTCCGCAGGTATTCTCCCAGAGAATATCAGCGTGAGCACAATAGATACATATACCGATACCCGCTTCTTTTCAGCAAGAAGAGAGCAGAAAGGCACAGAGAAATGCGGAAGAATACTTTCCGGTTTCATACTTTCTTAATGTTTATATAGGCATCAGCAGGTCGTCATTCTTATTTTGATAATGAATTGACAGTTTTTGATAATGAATTGACAGTCAGAGATTGATTTCATTATTCTAAAAAAACAGATCCGGAACGTCTGCTTGTTAGCCAACTTTCTTAATGTAAAAGTGTTAATACTAAAACTGTTGTATTTATGCAACGAATCTATAGACTACTGACAATTATAGTGATCTCAGCGTTCGCTATAGTGGCAAGAGCGCAGTATGATGACGAGATTCAGATTCCTATCCCGCAGTGGCACATGACCCAGATGACGCAGGATAGGCAGGGCATGATTTGGTTTGCCACGTGGAATGGCCTGTGCCGTTATGACGGCTACGACTTTGTGGTGTTCAAGAACAGACCAGGTGACGGTATTGACATCCGTTCCGACCGCGTCAGAGGCGTGATGCTCGGAAGGGATGGAAATCTCTACTGCCGCGTGGAAGAGGAGATATTATGCTTTAATCTCTCCACGTATAAATACGAAAGAACGTCATGTAAGTCGCTGAAAGACGTGGAAATAAAGGGCTACGGCAAAACAAAAGACCGTGAGAAATACTTCGCCCGTGCTGTCAATGACGACGTGAGAAGAGTCTTTACCGACCAGCAAGGCAATATATGGATACTCAGAAGGTATGGAGCTGCAAAGATAGTGAAGCCGCATACACCAATGCAATGGCTTGACTGCGTGAGCAAAAACATAGTCAGATGTATGTATCATGATGCGCAAAATCATCAGATATGGATTGGAACAAAGGATGCAGGCATAGTGACCGTAGTGGATGAGAAGGCTAATCTAATAGGTTATCTTGACAAGCAGGGCAACATCACCAGCCATCCGGTCAATCTCTTTCCAGTCTATTCCATGACAAGAACATCGCCAAAGACCTTATGGCTTGGAGCAAAGCCTGACGGACTGTTCCGACTACGGCAGAAGAGCGCGACATCATATCAGATAGAAAAAATACCGTTTGCCGACATTCCGAGCGAGAATATCTATGACATGAAGCTCGACAAGCAAGGCAGAATGTGGATTGCCACGTATGGAGAAGGCATTTTCCTCTGTCCTAATCCGGAGGAGCGGCATCCTGTATTCCATTCTCTGGCTCATCTGACAAAAGGCATGAGAAAAGAGACCGGAAAGGCAAGGCGCATCTATCTTATGCCTGACGGCAAGCGCATGATAGCCTGTACGGTAGGAGGAATATTGGTGATAGACAATATCTCGGGCAATGATGTGAGCAAATTTAAGGCTACGCTCCATCGTCGTGAGCCGGACCGTGCCTCCAGTCTGAGCAATTCTGCTACGCTGAATATCGTCTTTCCCGAAAAGAAAGGACAGAAGATGTATGTCAGTACCGAGAGCGGAGGAGTCAACAAACTCCTTTCCAAGGACATTACTGACCCGCATTTAGAGTTTCAGCATCTCGGTCCGGCGCAGGGAATATGCCCTGATGACGTGCTTAGCGTCACGAGAATAGGCGACGATGTCGTCATAGTAAGCATTGATGATGTCTCTATCTATGACCCTAAGACGGACAAATCGTGCATCTATACCACTCCGTTCTGGGGCACTCAGCTCCGCTTTTCCGATGCTTCTCCTCTCCGCCTTCCAGATGGCAGATGGATGTTTGCCATGGAAAATGGAGTGATGCTCGTGCCGGAAAAGGTGTGGAAGCAGAAGACGTACAGTCCGAAAATCGTCATCTCGTCTGTGAAAATCGAGAATAATGAGACGCAATACAATGTCAATGACATCGACACCATCGTGCTCGAAAGCGATGAGCGCAACGTAAACATTTCATTTGCAGCCATAGATTTCAGTGCAGAGCAGAGACTGCTGTATCAGACTCGCTTCAAGTCGGGCGAATGGGAAGCACCGACCGAAGACCATAATGCACGCCTTTACGACCTTGCGCCGGGCGAGCATACACTGCAGATACGAAGCACCAATGCTCAGGGACTATGGACAGACAATGTACGCTCTGTGCTTATCATCGTCAAGCCGCATTGGTATGAGACGCTATGGGCAAAGGCTTTGTATCTCCTTATCCTCGTGGTCATCATCTCGGGTGTCACACACCTTATATATTATATACGTGAAATAGACCGCCAGCGCAGCGATACATTGAACGCATACCTCGCCCTTCTGGAGAAATCCACGGTGCAGCATACCGACAACAAGGAGGAAGTTATCACGCAAGAGATACCAAACAGTATTCCTGTCAGTCGTCAGAAACCAGAAGATGAGGCGTTTATGGCAAAGCTGTTGGCGTGTATCGATGCTAATATAGGCAATAGCGATGCCGGCGTTGATGATTTGGCGGATGCCGTGGCAATGTCGAGAAGCAGTCTGACACGACGCACAAAGAGCCTCTTAGGCGTCACTCCGTCCGACCTTCTCCGTGAAGCAAGAATGAAGCTCGCTTGCCGTATGCTCAAGGAGCACAGCCATCACACCATCTCCGAAGTGGCTTACTCCTGCGGATTCTCCGACCCTAAGTATTTCGCAAAGTGCTTTAAGACATCAGTAGGTATGAGTCCGAAGCAGTATAGCCAAGGCTCTACCGAAGATAAAAATTGATTCATGTAATATGTATGGTAAGTAGGTAATCGAAATTATTCTATAATTAATATTCATTATCAAAATAATCTCGATTACCTACTTATCACCTTTTCGGGTGATACCATCCATATTCTTGTAGTATTCATTGCATAGAATTGTCCAATTTTCCCGTTTTTTGGAAATGGTGAAAAATCTGCTTTGCAACAATCTGAAAATCAATACATTGTAAAAGCATAGTTATTAGGCGGTAAAAGCATAGATATTACCGCCTAATAGCTATGCTTTTACCACGTAATATCTATCCTTTTGCATCGTGATAGCTCCGCCATCGCTTCGTAATAGCATCCCAACCTCCTTTTTGTCCTATTTTCCCCTTTCCTCATTTCAGCGGATATACTTGGCTGGAAAATAGTAAGAAGGATGGGTTGCGTAGTTATTGATTTCGTCAATAGGGCATGATTCTGCGTAATGCTCAATATTCGCAGCATCAAGCAACTATGATATAATGAGGTCTGTTGTCTCTTCTATCATTTTACACCATAAATAATAGGGATTTACCACAGTGCAACCTTGCCTGCTATTCCCAAGTCAATAGTTGCGGTAACTACACCCAATGCCTTGAACACTTTTCTCATTGTTGGAATAGTTATGCTATAACCTCTTTCCAATCGGGAAATCTGCGCTCTTTTCACTCCGATACGCTCACCAAGTTGTTCTTGCGTCAAGTTCTGTTCTATACGGGCTTTCTTGATAGCTTCGCCCAGTCTGTAAGCATGCAAAGCTTCATTCACATCACTTTCGAAAGCATCACGTTTTTGAGTGCCAACTTTGCCGAAATGCTTGTCAAGCACATCGTCCAATGGGGTAAGATTCATTTGTGCCATAATTACTTGTTTTTGAAATATTCTTTTCTGATTGCTTCAGCTTTCGCAATTTCTTTACTTGGTGTCTTCTGGGTTTTCTTAATGATGCCGTGAGTGGCAATCACCAATGTCTCTTTGTCTTTATCCCAAAAGGCGAATAAGCGATAAGCCGTTTTATTGTATAATGTACGAAACTCCCATATTTCCGAATTCTCCAATTTCTTAAAAAGTTCCTTGTTGCGTTCACCACCTGCAACACGCTTGATGTTGTAGTAAATTTTGTAGGATACCGCTTCGGGTAAACTCTCAATGAAGTTTTACGCCTCGTCTGTCAAGACAAGTCGGAATATATTTTGTGCCATACATTTCTGTTTTGCATACAAAGTTAAGTATAATGTTTCACAAATAAGAAACATTATAAAGAAAAAGGCATTATGTTCCCCTCTTTTTGACATTTTCGGACAAGATAATTGCGTATAAGGAACTTGCTTCCTAAGCCTTTACCCGTTAGAATTCGCAGACTGATAATAAAATCTAAAAGACTAAACGATTCAATCCCTTATCAGCATAATTGTCGTTCCTTTGCCAGAAGAAAAGAGTTGTTTGAAAAGCAGACGTATGAATATTGGACAAGAAATGGAAACTAAGTAGGTGTTCTTGATTATTTTTATATTTAGGAGTATTAAATAGTATGGTAGATATAATCTCAGATATAAAGGCGCATAGCAAAATCATCATCCATCAGGCGTGACAGGGCAAAAATGCGTTTACAAGGGAGAGAAATACGTCAAATACACACTTGTTCTTGTTTTTGACGCAATTTTCACCCTCTTTGCTTCGATTTTACCCCATTTCATCGAGGTTTTTGCCTACTTTTGCAATCGAAATGATTTACAAACTAACTAACTAACTCTATATATCCCGGTTGGTTCTGCTATAAGAACCACCGGGGTTATATGAAAAAAAAGACATCTGACGCCAGAAAAATAATAGACTAAAGACGGAATGCTTTCCGTCAATCTGCAAAAGGCTTTCAGAAAACCTACAAGACTAACAACAGGTGAACACATGATTTCACCACTCATTCTACATACCATTCCAAAAAGTATTTGTAAAATGAAAAAAGCATTATAGGCATATACCTCTATTTTTTATAGCTGAGACACTCGCTTCAGCAGTCAGAAAGAATGAGTATATAGCCCGTAACTCTGCATTGCCCGTTTATGATGCCCAAAGCTGGGCTATATATATAATAGGTGGAAGCAGAAGATATGGCAATTCTTCCATGCGCAGAATTTTGCCCAAAACATGAAATAGTGCGATTGGCGAATAGCCGTCGCATCAAATAACAAATAAAATGACAGGATTATAAATCGTCAATCAACATGATGTTTCAATCGATATTATAAGTCATTAGCACAGGTAAAAAAGGTTGCTTTCAATTATACCCAAATCGGTCATTAGACCACAATGTTCAAAAATTATTGCTATTGCGTTGTTTCCTAACATCTTTTATTTTCTTGTCGGCATCTTGTCTGTCTTTATAACTTGACGTAGCCCGCTACGCCTGCGTTACAAATACAGCCAATCTGCTCGACAATAAAACAAAATCTGTTTATTCTCTAATGATCGATTTTGGTTAAAAAATGTTATTTCCCCTAAAAGATAATACATAATAAAGATTTCGACATTAAGAAAGGTTAGTATTAGCTTTGGTGTCCGTCTGCTACGTGAGTAGTGGACGGATATTTTTTTATGCTATATATTTGCAAGAAAAGAAAAAAAATGCTATCTTTGCATCCGCATTAGTCGGGAAGGAACCCTCCTGTCTGGCTGATAGCGAACGGGGTCTGCTAGTTCAATGGATAGAATAAGTCTCTCCTAAAGATTAGATTCGAGTTCGATTCTCGAGCGGACCACCAGCATGATGAGTCGCTGTTAGGATAATACTTAATGGTGACTCTTTTTAATTGGTTGTTGGTTGTTGGTTGTTGGTTGTTGGTTGTGGGTTGTTGGTTATGGGTTGTTGGTATTACAGATGATGTAAAAAAAACGTGACTTACATTCTGACCAAACTGCTATACCGCACGATAACCAACTGTATGACCACCAACCTAATAATAGGTCTGGAAGACAGTACAGAGCGAAGTGAAAGAAATCCAAGACGAAGTTTCGGGATATAGTAACAGAAACTACCTCGTCTCCCAGAAAGATAGTACTGCAAATCAACTAACTAATCAACAAACTACTACTCAATTTCCCAAAATGAAAAAACTCTTTCCATTACTAACTCTTTGTTCTTTACTCTGTTTTAGCGAGGCGAAAGCCGTGGTATGGTTTGATGGAAAAAGCCCTGTCACCGTCTGCAAGCAGAAGAATATGGACGTGGTGGTGCAGACTGCATTCGCCATGTTTGCTGACGATATGGAGGCAGTGACAGGCTATAAGGCACGGACTGCGTCAGAGAAGAATGCGAAGGTATTGATCTATCAGCTTGACCGCACCAGCATCGCCGTGAAGAAACGTCTTGCCAGCCAAGGCATTGACATACAGTCGCTTGCTCTCGATGTAGATGGCTTCGCCATAGGTGTGGCAGATGACAAGATAATAGTGGCTGGAAGCAACGGTAGAGGAGTGGCTTACGGACTGCTCGAATTATCACGCATAGCTGGAGTATCACCCTGGATATGGTGGAATGACGTGGTGCCGGAGAAGAGACAGCGACTCGAATTGGACGATAGTTTCAAGACGGTGCAGATTGCCAGTGTGGAATATCGTGGTATTTTCATCAATGATGAAGACTGGAGTTTGCGCCAATGGAGCAGTAAGACCTACGAACCAGGACCTAAAGGGCAGATAGGACCGAAGACTTATCGCCGCATATTCGAATTGCTTCTCCGCTTGAGAGCCAATGCGATATGGCCTGCTATGCACCCAGGCACTACGCCTTTCTTCCTCGTGCCGAATGCAAAGGCGGTGGCAGATAGTTGCGGTATAGTTATCGGAACGTCCCACTGTGAGCCTATGCTCCGCAATAATGTAGGAGAATGGGATGAGAAAGTGCGTGGAAGATTTAATTATATCACTAATAAAAAGGCGGTGCAGGACTACTGGATAGAACGTCTGGAAGAGGTGAAGCATTCGCATGGCAATATGTTTACCATCGGAATGCGAGGCATACATGATGGAAACATGGAGGGAGTGAAGACCGAAAAGGAGAAATTTGGCGCGCTTCAGCAGGTCATAGACGACCAGCAGGAGCTGCTTCGTCAGCATATCGGCAGTCCGGAGCGCCTTGCTCAGGTATTTGTTCCTTATAAAGAGGTGCTTGATATCTATGAGAAAGGACTCGAAGTGCCTGATTATGTCACCCTGATGTGGTGTGATGACAATTATGGTTACATCACTCGTCTGAGCAATTCAGAGGAACAGAAGCGCAAGGGTGGGGCAGGAGTGTATTATCATCTCAGCTATTGGGGACGTCCGCATGACCACCTTTGGCTCACCACCACACAGCCGGGACTCATCTACAACGAGATGCGACAGGCTTACGACCATAACGTCAGGAAGATTTGGATAGCCAATGTGCATGACCCGAAGGTGGCAAGTTATGATCTCGAACTGTTTCTTGACCTTGCTTGGGACATCAACTGCGTCAAGGAAAACCGTGTGGATAGCCACTATAAGGCATGGCTTGCAGCGCAGTTTGGACCGGAGGCGGCTCAGAAACTCTTCCCTGTCATGCAGACCTTCTATCGCCTTGTAGGGCAGAGACGACCGGAATTTATGGGTTGGAGTCAGGTGGAACTGGACAGAAAGAAATACAATCGCGGTCTGTCACCTATTCAGAATACGGATTTTACTCATGAGTTTGGCGATGAGATGATGCGCTATCTCGCAGAGTATGAGCGTATAGGTGACGCCGTAATAGATGCGGAGAAACTCGTGCCGCAGCGTTTGCTTCAGCATAATTGCAACGCTTATTTCGCAATGATTAAGTATCCGGTACTGGCTGCAGGACTGATGGCAAAGAAGATGCTGTATGCACAGAAGGCACGTGAACTGGCTGCAGACTCCATCCTCTCCCAGACTCCAGAGATGCAGGACAGCATTCGCCTATATTCTGCATTGGCAGAGAAAGCGGCAAACAGCATTATAAGCCTCACAAATGATGGATATAATGCTGATAAGGCAGGAAAATGGAAGTATCTCATGGACTGTAATCCACGAAATCTCCCTGCTTTCGGTATGCCGCCATTGCCTGTCAAACCAGAAAATACTGAGGATATTGCATGGAATGCACCGCTTCCGTCGCAGACTAAAGCACAGTGTGCCATTCCATTCGATGCCGACGATGTCATTTCTTCGGACGATGCAGCCTGCGATATGCCAGAAGGCGCAAGGCAGATTGCAATGTTAGGACACAGTATGAAGGCTGTTTCCATTCCGAAAGGCAAGACTTTGTCCTACCGTTTTACCACAGACATACAAGGAGAAGCCCTCTTTAGCATAGCTCTCATTCCAGCACAACCTAATGATGGCGGCGACATCCGCTTTGCCGTAAGCATTGATGGAGAGAAAGAGACGGTCTTTTCGCTCAAGGAACCGTTCCGCTCTGAACGCTGGAAGCAGAATGTGCTCCGCGGACAGGCTGTGAGAAAGATGCCTGTCAGCATAGCCAAAGGTGAGCATACAGTCTCCATCCGTGCCCTGGATGACCACATAGTGATAGACCAATGGATGATGGATTTCAAGCCGTTGCGCCACTCTTATCTCTTTCCGTGATGTCATTCATAATGAAGAGAGTGGGGCGAAATGAGGAAAAAACTTTGTCATATCAAAAAATATCACTATTTTTGCAGAATAATTCCAAATAAGCAATAAATTATTCAGATGAAGAGGCTGTTTATAGAAACATACGGATGCCAGATGAATGTGGCTGACTCTGAGGTCGTAGCCTCAGTGATGCAGATGGCTGGCTATGAAATGTGTGAAGATATTGATGAGGCTGATGCCATTTTCCTCAATACTTGCTCAGTGCGTGAGAATGCAGAAAACAAGATTTATCACCGTCTTGAGGCGCTGTATAATATAAATAAGAATAAGCACCGCAAGGTAATTCTCGGTGTGCTCGGATGTATGGCAGAGCGCGTCAAGGATGAGCTTATAGAGCATTATCACGCCAATCTCGTGGCAGGACCTGACTCCTATCTTGCGCTTCCTGACCTTATTGCGCAGTGCGAACTGGGTCAGAATGCCATCGACACAACGCTTTCGCTCACAGAGACTTATCGTGATGTATTGCCAAAGCGCGCTCATGGTATGCACATATCTGGCTTCGTGAGCATCATGCGTGGCTGCAACAACTTCTGCCATTACTGCATCGTGCCTTACACCAGAGGTCGTGAGCGCTCACGTGACGTGGAAAGCATCATCCGCGAAGCAAAGGATCTCGCAGAAAAGGGTTACAAGGAAGTGACTCTCCTCGGTCAGAATGTCAACTCATACGTGTGTGGCGATGTCACTTTCCCTATGCTTCTGCGTATGGTAGCAGAGGCTGTGCCAAGCATGAGAGTGCGTTTCACCACGTCACATCCTAAGGATATGAGCGACGAGACGCTGCAGGTAATCGCTGATATGCCTAATGTCTGCAAGCATATCCATCTGCCTGTGCAGAGTGGATCGGACAGAATACTCAAGCTCATGAATCGTAAATACACACGTGAATGGTACCTTGACCGTGTGGCAGCAATCAAGCGCATCATCCCTGATTGCGCCATTACGACAGATATCTTCGTAGGTTATCACTCTGAGACTGAGGAAGATCATCAGATGTCGCTCTCTCTCATGAAGGAAGTGGGATATGCCAGCGCATTCATGTTCAAGTATTCAGAGCGCCCAGGCACCTATGCCTCAAAGCATCTGCCTGATGATGTGCCGGAGGAAACAAAGATAGCTCGCCTCAATGAGATGATTGCATTGCAGAATGAACTCTCCGCTGCCAACTATAAGCTCGATGAAGGCAAGGAGTTTGATGTCCTTGTGGAAAACTATAGCAAGCGAAGCCGTGAGCAGCTCTGCGGTCGCACCGAGCAAAACAAGATGGTGGTCTTCGACAAAGGCAACCACCACATCGGTGAGACTGTCCGTGTACGCATCACCAGAAGCACCTCCGCCACCCTCTTTGGCGAAGAAGTCAATCCATGATTCCGACGCTATAGCCAAAGGAAACAAATGCACAACAAGTGCAGAAACGATAACAGGAGCCATCCTTCTCAGTGACTTCCGCCACTGAAGAGGATGGCTCCTGCTATTTGTGTTCTATGATACTTGAGCGTAATAACTTGTTTGATAGGTGATTGTCAGTGTTTCAGACATCCTATAGGTACGACATAGACGCCGTCTTTACGCTGAAATGCGTATTTAGAAGTGCCAGTCAGTACCATAAGAAATGAAGGAGCTTTCATCTTTGTGGTGTCTATTTTGGAGGCAAGTGACTTTAGGTTCTCAGCCCCTTCTTCGATGTTCTTATCGCCTCCTAATTTTATTTCTATCAGACCATAATTGCCATTTCGTAGATGAATGACAGCGTCACATTCCTGTCCGTTGCTGTCACGATAATGATAAATAGAACCGTCCAATGCATCAGCATAAACCCGTAAGTCTCTGATACACATGGATTCGAAGAATAATCCCATAGTGCTGAGGTCGTTTATCAAGTCATTAGGTCCTACACCCAGTGCTGCAATTCCGATGGAAGGGTCGGAGAAGTACCTTGTCTCGGAAGTTCGTATTGCGGTTTTGCTTCGTAGGTTTGGGTTCCATGCAGGAGAATCCTCCAGTACAAATATTTTTTTCAGTGCTTCTATGTAGGATGATACCGTCATACGGTTTGTGGCAATGGTATCATTGCTCTCAATATCAGCGCAGATGGTATTGACAGGCAACTGTGCACATTGGTTTCTTGCAATGGAACGCAATAACCTTTTTGCGCGTTCAGCATCACGCTTTATATTATCCACGCGAGAGATGTCGTTATTTACTACGGCTTCGTAATATCTATATGCCATGTCTAAAGCCACCTCCTTGCGTGCAGTGATAGCCCTTGGCCATCCGCCACGGCATATCAACCATGCTAAGGAGTCGATGTTGAGACCGTTTGTGCCGAATATTTCTAAGTCTGGTTTGCAGAACAAATCGTTCAGACTTACTTCACCGGTAGATTCTCCTGACTCGAAAAGACTCATTGTCCTCATTGTCAGCCATGCAAATCTGCCCGTGCCGGAATGATGTATTTTGTCAGTGTCAACAGGGACTGATGATCCTGTAAAGATAAATTGTCCCTCTTCATTCCTATGGTCGATTTCAAAGCGGGCAGCGTCCCATAGTTGTGGTGCGAGTTGCCATTCATCTATCAGGCGTGGCGTTTCTCCTGCAAGAAGTCTTTTTGGTGACAATCCTGCCAGGGCTATATTTTGGTTCATGTATTCAGGGTCGTCCATATACACGATGCTTTTGGCTTGCTGTTCAGCAGTTGTGGTTTTACCACACCATTTGGGACCCTGTATCAATACTCCACCAACTCCCATAAGCCGGCGAGTTAACAATTGGTCTGCTATTCGAGGTCTGTATTCTTTCATATAAATAATGTTCTTCTGTTAATGGTGGCAAAATTACAAAAAAGTAATTGAATATCAAAGACTTTTAAGATATATTATGCAGAATGTGGGAATTTCATTATGCAGAATGTGGGGATTTCATTAAGCAGAATGTGGGAATTTTATTAAGCAGATTGTGTTTTTCTGGCATAAAGCCTCAATGTATGTCATTGAAAAAAAGCAAAGGCAATGATATACAATCAGGCACAAAACATAATTTTGGGTATTTCCAAGAATCGTTTCCTGGTCTAAAACCTTAAATATGCGGGTTTTTAACAGCTGTTAATACTTTTTCGACCCTCTTTTCAGAAAAATAAATTTTGCCGTTTGTAATTCCACTCTTCCACCTTGGTGCTGTTACAGCTTTGATAATCAGTGGGTTAAGTGAGGTGGAATTAGGGTGGAATTAAGGGTGGAATTACATGAAGTTCCACCCATAGTTCCACCCTAATTCCACCACATCTAACGCATTGATTATTAAACACATAATATAGCGAAGGTGGAAGGGTGGAATTTCTTTTGCATAAAATTATTTTTTGAGAATTATAGCCGAAAAGTTATAAATAAATGTTAATTCTAATTCATTTCCGGTCAAACATTATCAATGTCAGTACCTAACCAATCCATACCCAATGGGGAAAAGAGGATGGCTTGCCTTCTAAGGAAAGGGTGGGAGGACTGTCGTTGAATGTTTGTAAAAGCATAGCTTTCAGGGAGTAAAAGCTATGCTTTTGCAGTGTAATATCTATGCTTTTAGTGAGTAATATCTATGCTTTTGCAATGCGAACGGTCCTACATCAAGAATTAGAGAAACCAGTTTCAACTCCAACAAAGAATACCCAACAACCAGTGATTATGACTGTGCCCAAACCCTTGCCCACTTCGGACAACACTCCAAAGATACGTCACTTCGACTTTTCTACGGACGAGTGTCATCATTACCCTGTTGATATTCCTCCGAATTGTCTGGATGTCATCGACAAGAATATAGCTTTGGATGCCGACATTGAAAAATTGACAGATGACAGGAAGAAGCTCATTGGCGATGAGTCCAAACTTCTTGAAGACCACCGAAAGGCGAATAAGGACATCCTCACTCGACATTTCTATGATATGTCTAATATGATGTCAAGGAATGAAGGTGTGTGGTTGTCGGATGGTTGGGTAAAGACTTTGCTTTGGATATTCT
>SAMEA3663084__coassemble_141_pt1 | contig 25214 bp, 27 predicted proteins | sample SAMEA3663084__metabat2_high_PE_017 | metagenome-assembled genome bin SAMEA3663084 (sample SAMEA3663084) | pig gut metagenome | biome: pig gut; feature: pig-associated habitat; material: faeces | place: France | collected 2012
ACTGGATATTGATGACAATATCAAACAACAGCAATACATAGAAGCCTACGAAGTATAGGAAATGAGACATCTAACAAAAACGTAACAAACTCAAAGAAAGTAAACATATATAATTGTATATCAGCGTATTGCAAATTTTACTTTAATCGCAATCGCTTCTGTTAAAAAGCAATATTTGGTGCATTTGTGTTGCAGATTTGTTACGCGAAAGTTTGGTGGAATGAAAAATTATATATACCTTTGCACCCATAGAAAGGTGTATTTTGTAATCATCCAACTAAATCCAAACAAGTAGAATGGGAAGACCTAAAAAGACTCTAAAAGTAAAAGAACCTATACGTATTCGTGAGCGCAAACTTGCGAACGGCAACATAAGTCTCTACCTCGACATTTACCAGAAAGGTACTCGTAAGTATGAAAGCTTGAATCTGTACTTGATTCCTGCCAATGCCCCTGATGCCAAACTGAGGAATGCCGAGACTCGTGCTATTGCCGAGAAGATCAAGGCTGACCGCATCATTGCTCTTCAAGGTAATAGCATCAAGCACTATGACAAGATAAAGCGTTCAAGCATTTCACTCATAGACTTCCTGAAGGAATATGAGAATGACAGCTTTGGTTTCTCACAATCTACCCTCAAAGGTAGAAGTGACATGCGCAAGAAGGTGGAAGAGTATCTTAATGAAGAAGGTCTCACGTACATTAGTATTAAAGATGTGACACCCGACTTCTGCCGTGGTTTCCTGAAGTTCCTTGCTACTGCAAAGAACAGCGTTGCCAAGTATCATGAAGGACGAACTATCAATGAAGGATGCGCCCATCACCACCAAGCTGTATGGAATGGTGCTTTGAATCGTGCCGTTAGGGATGGTCTAATCATTGGCAATCCTATGAAGTCACTTGACAAAAGAGAGAAGTTCCAGCCTGGCAATGGTGACGAACGTGAGTATCTGACCATTGAAGAACTCCGTAAACTTATGGACACACCTTGTACCAACGAACAAGTCAAGAAGGCTTTCATCTTTGCTTGCTTTGCCGGACTCCGTCTGAGCGATGTCCGTTCTTTGGCATGGAACAAGATATTCAAGACATCGGACGGTGAAACACTCTATGTTCACACAATGATGCAGAAGACACAAAAGATTGTCAACGTGCCATTGTCAAATGAAGCATTACGTTGCCTTGAAAAGAAAGAAGATCCAAACGAGTTGTTGTTTGTCCTCCCAACAAGTGATGCCACCATCAACTACCATATCAAGAAGTGGATGAAGAAGGCTGAGATTAACAAGAAGATTTCCTTCCATTGCAGTCGCCACACCTTTGCCACAATGATGATTACCCTTGGTGCAGACATCTTCACAACAAGTAAGTTGTTGGGACATGCCAATATCACAACAACCCAGATATACAGTAAAATCATTGATAAGAAGAAAGTTGAAGCAGTCAACCTCGTTGACAATCTCTTCACTACTGTTGACAAAGTCGATGAGACTGCTAACCAAACCACAGAACAAAATTCATGAAGATAGAACTGAGACATAGAAAGCACTCCAGTGGCAATCAGACGTTATATCTGGAGTTTTATGAGGGTCGTAACAAGAGACGTTATGAAAGCCTTAACCTCTTCCTCGTTCCCGAAAGGACTGAGGAAGACAGACGTGTCAATGAGGCAACGCTGGCATTGGCTCAGAAGATAAAGGCTGAACGCATCCTTGGCATAGAGCGACCTGTCGAGGATGACGAGGAACCAGAGTTGCCCCACAGAGTCTTCAGTGAGTGGATGGATCAATACATCGAACATAAGAAGGTGGATGACAATATCTCGGACAGCCATTATAGGACTCTAACATCAACCATCAAAATAGTCAAGAGTTATCTTGCTTACATCAAGCGTCCGAGAATGTTACTCTCAAAAGTTGACAAGAACTTCTACAAGAACTTCCTTATATATATAAAAGATGTGTATAAGAATACCAAGAGCAAGGACAATCCAAAGCCATTGTCACCAAAGACGATGGTTTTGGTTCAACAGAATATGAATGCAATGTTCAACTATGCTGTCAAGCAAGGTTTGATGCACAGGAACCCATTCTTTGAAATGGCGAAATCTGACAAGCTCCACAAAGTTTCAAGTGACAGAGAGTATCTGACTGTTGAAGAGTTGAAGCAAATGGCAGACGTTTATACAGGTAGCCCTCAGACTAAACAAACCTTCATGTTCTGTTGCTTCACAGGTCTCAGGCATGGTGACATGGCAGCACTTACATGGGGTAACATTGAGAAAACAGACTTGGGTGAAGTGATTCATGTGCCATCAATGCAGAAGACAAAGCATCCAGTCATCGTACCTCTGGGTATCAAGGCAAAAGAATGGATGCCCGAACGTGGTGATGCGACATCTTCTGACCTCGTCTTTCCAAATGCCCCTTCTATTGGGTGTGCCGACAGCACATGGCAAAGCGAGCTGGCATCAACAAGGTCATTTCATTCCATTGCAGCCGACACACCTTTGCAACTATGACTCTTACTGCTGGAAGTGACTTGCTCACGACAAGCAAACTCCTTGGTCACCAGAATGTGCAGACAACTACAATCTATGCAGATGTAGTCATGGAATCAAAGGTCGGTGCAGTCAATCTGACTAATGGATTGTTCGGTTAAAGAGAATCCTTTGTGTTCAAAATAAGTTTGTATTCAAAAAAGTCTTGAAAGATTCTCTGAACACAGGCATTTCGGTGTTCAATCAAGTCTTTGATTAAAATGGGAACTAAAACGGCAGTCAAATACGCTCGCGTCAGCAGTATCGGTAACAGACAGAGCACAGACAGACAGGTCAAGGACTTGTCTGACTATGCAGTATATCAAAAGATGGAAGTCCGCAAGGTTTTCGAGGAACACATCTCTGGTGCGAAGAAGAATGATGAGCGACCTGTGTTGTGTGAGGCGATTAAGTATTGCAAGGAAAATCGCATTGATGTCCTTTTAGTCAGCGAGTTGTCGAGATTGGGCAGGAATGCGTTTGAGGTTCTTGCCTCTGTCAAGGATTTGCTTGACTGTGGCATCAACCTCTATATTCAAAAGGAACAGTTCACGCTTCTTGACAATGAGGGCAAGCCATCTTTATTTGCTCCTGTCATGATAGCGACCCTTTCCACCTGTGCCCAGTTGGAACGTGATAATATCTCATTCCGACTGAACTCAGGTAGAAAGCAGTATGTTGAAAAAGGCGGTAAACTCGGCAGACCTGCAGGTTCCATCAAGTCCCAGGATAAAAAGAGGGAAGAATATAGAGAGGTCATAAACCTCCTGAACAAGGGCTATGCCATCCGTGATGTTGCCAAACTCACGGGGAAAGGTATCAGCACAGTGCAGAGAGTCAAGAAAGAGTTTGTGGCTTGATGCATGCTCGTTAAACCAGGGTGGTGTTTCACCCCTGTGGTTTAACCAGATTGGTAAAATGACAATGCGGTTTTTAAACCGGATTCGTAAAATAAGAATGTGGTTTCCAAAACCAGTACCCGATTTTAGGGCAGCGGTTTTAACCAATGTCGCATTTTGCGACGATGTGTTTGGATGCATACTTTTAGTGATGATAAAGCCTAACAAAATACCTATTTTATCTTTGTATTCTACAGATTATTAACGCATTATATTTGATTAATTCGCAGAAAATCGCTATCTTTGCATATAAGATTTGAAGTTCAACTTAATACAAAACTCACTATGGAAGATTTGCTTTTGACCGTTCTTTTCTTCATCGCTCTTCGTGCTCTTTTGAAGGGCTTCTTTGGTGGTAAGTCAACGTACACCCCAGACAAGTAACCTGACTTAACTCATCCCATAATAACAAAGGTTGACGGCTCCATCAGTGTAGTCGCCAGCCTTTATTGTTTCTGCATGAATACACTTCCCTTTCATCGGATTTTCCAAAAACAGAAACAGTCCTGAGCATTCAAATCATATCCGTAATTCACGGAGCAGGTGCTTGATGCTTAAATTTGTCGGGTATGTCAAGGGTTTAGCAAATTGCGATACCCTCCAATATAGTCGGTGAATTACGAAAAATGACTCAATTATCCACGTCAAACCAGAGAGACGATTTGACTCGTGGTAAGACCGTATAAAACATCTGGACATCCAAAGGATGTGTTTTCAAAACACCCCCTAATTGTTGTAAACAGAACCAGATATTTGCCAATTCTTCATCTCAATTGAACTAAAAAGCAAAGAAAAAGACGGTTTTTTGTCATATTTTTGTTTATTTCTGCACGTTTTACAAGAAATTTTGGTACTTTTGCTCCATATTAAAAATTGGTAAAATGGCAAATAACGACCTCAATAGATTGAAAGTAGTGCTTGTTGAGCAGCATAAGACTGCGAAATGGTTGGCTGAACAGATGGAAAAAGATCCTGCAACCATCAGTAAGTGGTGTACTAATAAAGCACAGCCATCGTTAGAGACAATCAAAAAGATTGCTGAAATTCTACAGGTCAAGATGAGCGACCTTGTAAGCAATGAACAACCTTAAAGCAAAGATCAAATGGCAGACAACAAGATAAACATACGCAAACCGGAAGCTGATCTTTGGGAGTCGGCTGACTTGCTTCGTGCAGGTAGTAAATTGACATCGAGCCAATACTGTATGGCAATGTATTGAATACATGTGAGAACTAGGATTGCAGAGTGAGTACCACGAACGCACCCAAGAACAGATTGGCAAGGAAAGCAGCTGCACTTATCATCATCAGTTTAAGGAGGATTTACCTTTTACATTCACGAATATTCCCCTCTTTGCCTATATGATAGGCGGTTGGGCAAGAAATATCAGTGACCATAATCCATAGAAAATAGTGATATAACAATTATGCTACAGGCATTACTACATAAGAAACTGAAGGATTCTTTTGAGAACCCACATTTCAGACCATCCGAGGATTCGCTGACATCTTCGGTGGTGGGATTGATGCAGTATCTGCCAGATGACATCTTTTGGGATTTGTTGCGTAGTTCTTGTGGCAGGTCTTCAAACTTGCCGGAGTCAGTTGGTGCTATCATATCTGTAAATTTCTGGGATAGATGGGATGCCACCGATACCTGGAACACCACTCTCGTGGAACCTGATGTGTGGATTGACACTAAGGACTACTATATCATTGTCGAAGCAAAGAAATATGATGCTTCGGGTATGCAGCATGATGATCAATGGGAAAATGAAATCAAGGCTCTGCTGAATGAAAATGACGGGAAGCTCGATAAAGAGCTTATCTTCATTGCCTTGGGTGGTAACGAGTCTCTTCTTGATTCTACATGCGTCGTAGATGGTTTTGAGTACCCAATCCATACAGCAAGTTGGTTCAATTTACTTCATGCCGTTGATAAACTCAAAGCGTCATTAGAAGAAGGACACATTCATAGGCTTTTGACAGACATCATATATGCCTTTACCATTCATGGATTCTTCAACATTACATGGCTTCAGTCTCTAAAGCCTGTCAATTTGAACGCACAGTCAGCATCACTGATAACAGAGACACTTGAATTTGACAATCATAAAATGTTCAGAGGATTATATAGACCTCAGAACAGAATAACATATACCAATATACCATTATGGAAAAAGTAAATGAACTGAAAGAAGCTCTCTGCGATGTTCGCAAAGCTCATAGAATTATATACTCATATCAGGCAAGAATGCTTGATCTTGTTCGTTTTATCTCGGCAAAGCTTGACCTCGGTGGGAACCTGCAAGGTACTAAGTATTACTCAAATGACATTTGGAAACCCAGAAAAGATGCCTATCTAAACATGCCAGATGGAATGTGGGCATGGGATTTCCTCTATTCATACGTCTTTGAATACTACCTTGGCGAACTTGCTTTAGATGATGGATCAAATATTGCAATTAGTATTATTCAATATTCAGATACAGGATATTTTGAGAACTCTGGTAACTCCAGGGTAAATATAAATACGTTCGCTTCTGAGGAAGAATCAGGTTCAAAACTGCTTTTCCTCATAGAAATGGCTCCGAAAAAGAAAGATTGGGTTTGGGATGTTGAGGACATTGTCAACAACAAAGAGTACGCATCCATCAACCATACTAAAACTGTGCTTAAAAAGAAAGGCTGTGTCCAAGGATTGTATTCATTCCCTATAGAGCGATTCATCGATGAAAATTCAACCCTCGAAGCACTGCATGAGTTTGTCGATTTCTGCAAGGAAAACGATATTGCAGAGCTGGATATAGTTTAAATACATCATTTTTTGTATTTATTTTAAACCTATGCCCTAATTTGGCACACTCTGTAGTTAATTTTGTGGCAAAATAAAAAAAATAAAACTTTCATACAATGTTTATATCTGGGTTCATGTCAAGACATTTTTCATTCTTAATGCTTATCGTAATAGTAACGCTTTTAACAGCGTGTTCAAACGAAACGGAGCAAAGAGAACAAAATACATGCGATTATAAATCTTTTACGGTTGATGAATTTTCCGACACCTTATCAGTAAAGGTGGTGGACTATATTTCAGACAGGGTTACACAGACGATTGAAACCAAAACAAATGTATTTTCAACCAATATATTTCGAATGGTATATGACTCTGTTATTGAAGACGATTCAACAAGAGTTGCAAAATGGGAAGAGTCATTTGAAAAAAGCGGATTGTCATCTGATAGCATACAAGCATATGTTAATAACGAAATAAACATCTACAATTCTTCTCATGAGGAAAAGATAAATCCTGTTAACTTAATCTCCATTAAGAAAAGATCTATAATTGATGATGTTGCGCTGGAAAAGGTGAAGAAAACAGAATGGATGGCTTCGTTTGATCTAGTAGAAGTCATATGGTCTATGATACCAAAAGTCAACATAATATTATTCCTCGTTTTCTATGTTGTATATATACCCATTTTCTGCATATCATTCATCTTTGGTTTTGTCGTTGTACAACCGATTGTCAGATTGTTAAATATTCCAGAACAGGATTTCAGGGAATTTATGTCAAGTCTCAAACCTATCTTTAACATAGTTTTAGTGGTGACTTCCTTTCTTGTGATAATGGCGTTCTCAATGAAGTATAGCTATGAACTTGAAAGCGAAGTTATAAGCAATTACATGAAGTATATATTATCACAGGATATACCCAATCAAATTCTTGGAGCATTATGACAAAAAAAATCATTTATATACTCAGCATGACTTTGTTTCTAACATCATGCGGACAGATCAAACGTAAAACGCTTAGTTACTTTGGACGTCAAGAGGCAGAAGAAGTTGTAAAAGCCGAAACAAAGAAGGCTCTTCAAAAATCGATGAGAGCCCAAATAAAGAAGAAAGCTTTATCAAAGGTTCTTTCAAGGAAAGGATTATCCGAAATAGAATTAAAAGAACTTAGAAGGGTCGCTGCCCTTAAACCTTCTGGAAATGGAGGAATAAACAAAGAAGGAAGAACCATTGCAGAAATAGCCATCGCTCCATTAACAGAAGAACTGCAAGCGTCAACCAGGGATTATTGCAAATCAAATCATATCCTAAAGAACGTTGAGGATAGAATCATTCGTGATTTCAGTAAATCAAGACAGGTAGCATCTCCTTCTATAGATCGTCATGTTGATCTGGGTCCAATGGCTATTACTCTTGGCAAGTTTCCTGACCTGGAAACATTGATTTCTGATCTGGGTGGTATGGAGATACTAAAAAAAATGTCTCATAAGGAGTTGGTAGAAGCTATTCGTAACTATCATTACGAAATTGCATGGGAAGCCTTCGCAAGGAAATACAATATCACCAAATCACAGGCAAAGGATCTAATTGGTAAAATGGATCATGTAATACATGAGTCAGAAGATGGTTTTATCCAAATAGTTCCTAATAATGTACATAGGTTCTTACAAGAATACAAACATAATGGTCTTGTATCTAAACGCGTTAAAGAAATATCAGGTGTGGCTTTTGATGAGTAGTTAACAATACCTAATTTCTCACATCTTGCTAAATGATATAGTATATGGCACAGAATAAGATGAACAAATATGTATGGTTAGTTGATACTATCCATCGTGCTGGCAAGATTTCTCTGGAGGACATTAACCGTAAATGGCTGGATAATGACCTCAGTGAAGGCATTGAGATTCCCAAGAGAACATTTCACAAGTGGCGTATTGCCATAGAAGAAATGTTCGGTCTCATTATCGAGAATGAGAATCGCGGCGAATATCGCTATTTCATTCTCAATGACGATGAGATTGAAAAAAAGGGTATAAAGTCGTGGATGATAGACACCATCAGCACAAGTAATCTGCTTATTAACAATGTAAGCCTAAAGGATAGAATCATCCTTGAAGATGTACCATCAGGAAGAGAGTACCTTCAGCCTATTCTTGGTGCAATGAAGCAGAACCGCCTAATTCACATTACCTATTATAATTATTGGCGTGATGATGAGAGGCAATATTATCTGAAGCCTCTATGCGTTAAACTCTTCCGTCAACGCTGGTATATGGTTGGTGAGAGCTGGAGTACAGAACGCAGAATCATCTTCTGTTTAGACAGAATACGAGATTTTCGTTTATCAAGTCATACCTTTGAATATCCAAAAGATTTCTATCCAGAAGAATACTTTGATGGATGCTACGGAATAATAGCTGGTGACGATACAGACACAGAGAAAGTTGTCCTCAAAGTTAATTCAGGACAAGCAAACTATATTCGCGATTTGAGACTTCACGAGTCCCAGGTAGAAAAAGAGCGTAATGACCAGTATAGTATTTTTGAATTGAGAGTAAAACCTACTTTTGATTTTCAACAAGAAATACTTTGGAATGGTGAAGACGTGGAAGTGATTGAACCTATTTGGCTTCGCAAGGAGATCGCCGGAAAGGTTAAACGCATGTGGAATAAATATAAGAAGGATTAGGTCATGAGAAAGAATTACAAGGGGTTCGCGTGGAGGCTTGACAATATCAAGGAAGTCTGTAACAGCCTTGCAAAAGACATATTAGGCGACCATGAGACTTTCCGTGCTCTCCATGAAGACAAAGGCATAATGGATATTGTAGTTCGTTATGTGTTTGACGACAAACAATTTGGATATGCCAACATGGGTGACTTTTTCTTCATAGACGATTGTATGTATGTCATCTCTGACGATGAGAAGTTCAAGGACGTTCACAACGAGGATATTCCTTCTATCGCAGCAGATGTCCATAATGCAGAATGGTATCGCAGTGAGAGATATGTCACACGAGTATTATTCGCCGGTGTAAGAACGCCATTCAAGGACAATCTGGGCGATTGGATATATACAGGCGATATGGTTTGTGTAAATGACGACGTAACAAGTGGTGTATGCGCATTTCCTCCTTTTGATGATATGTCTGTAATAGATATGCCGAACAACTATGGTCTTATGCTCGACAACTGTATGTTTCCACTTCGTGAGTCTAAGTCACTGGAGCGTTTGGGAACAATATATTTCAAACTTGATCCCTGCGATACAGAGATAATCATGGAACAAGTTATCGGAAGAACAGTTCAGCACGGAATCTTTGATGAAGAATTTCTGAAGTGTGCCAAGTACACACCATCATATAACAAGGAATACTGGAAATACATAGCTCTTGAAGAAATAGGAGCAGAATATAATTGGAGAGGTTAGATATGGCAAAAAATCTTTCAAAGAATCAAAAAGGTGCTATTGGTGAACATCTGGTAGCTGCCAAGTTATTAGAAAAAGGATTAGACGTATTCATGGCAAATATGTCTATAAATAATTCCAAGGCTTATGATATACTTGCCGTTGAACCAGACAACTTGAAAACTTATTTTATACAGGTAAAGTTCAATAGTACCAAGTATTTCAATGCAGAGATGTCTATTGCGCAAGCCCGCAATAAAGATTTCCTAAAAGAGCACATTGTCGGTCCATGGATATTTGTTGACGGAAGTGACTATAGCAATTATGAATATTATGTTCTCACGGCAGATGAAGTCATAGAACTTTTGTATCATGCTCATGAGTGGTATTGGACAAAATACAATCGAAAGAAAGAAATTAGTGACAAAAGTCCTGCTGGTTTCAAACTTAGTTGGTTAAAAGGCGAACCAGAAAAAGCGACAACATACCACGAAGTGTTTATAAATCCAATAGCAAATGCCAAAGACTGTTGGGATAAAATTTGCTCATAAATAACAGTCATGAAAGTATATACACACTATTATCCAATAAACAACTCAACTGACGGATTCAGATGGAGAACGATCCTTCAGTTCGGTAAGTCGTTTGACATAATTGGTTCCGTCGTTATGAAGAATCCAGGCTCAGCAAACTTTTTGCAGGAAGAGCCAATTTCTGATAAGCTTATTCTTGACTATTTGCAGAAGTTTGATAACAGTTCAGACAAATGGTATGAGTTCAAGACTGACCAGACGATGCTTTGTGTAGGAGATTTGTTTGCAGAATACTATGGTGTTCCAAATAGGGAGTCTCTTAACGGAGTTATACAGATATTTAATCTCTTCTATATAAAAGAAGCAGACTTGGGAAAGGCATTGTTAAAGAACAAATCCAATTCACTAATGTTGAATTTCCAATCAACAGAGGATATGACAGCATATGACTTAGAATGTCTGCAAGCACCAATATATCTTGGTTTCTCAGAGCTTGCCTGGCATAAAGATTTCACCGGCCGTGCAAAATTGTTCTATAACGCGGCAAAAGAAAAGGGAATGTTATATCTCGACGACTTCAATAACAATCCATATATTCATCCTTTATATTTAATGCGTCAAGGAAAGAATACTGCTAAGGGAATTGTTCAAAGAATGAGATTCAAGCAAAATATTCTTACGCCTACAGGTCTTGAAGATGCCTTGCAAAATATCCCCATAAAATTGGGGAAAGATTCAAACAAAGAGATTTCTGAAGCAATAATTCATAGGCTATCATTAGAATACCCGTTGCTTAATAATGACCGGAAAAGATATGCCATATCTGATACCATCGGTGTAACGATAGCAGAAGGAATGGTAAGTTATCGACATATTAGCTACAAGAATGGGCAGAACTATCAACTTGGAATATATCCTAATGTAGATGAATATCGTGATTTATTCTCAACACATGGTTATAGCATCGAGCCCAGTATAACAAAAAATGTTTGGTTGTCAAGAAAGAGCTTTACAGACTTCGGGAATACTGTAGAAGATATAATAAGCAATGTCATAGAAGAAGTGACCATAATATCTAATGAACTAAAAAAGATGAAATTATGAAAGATTTCGCTGCAATAGATTTTGAAACTGCAAACAACGAGCGTAGCTCTGTTTGTTCTGTTGGTATTGTGATAGTTCGAGATGGTGAGATCGTTGATAAGTTTTATTCGCTTATAAAGCCAGAACCAGAGTATTACAACTATTGGTGTAGTCAGGTGCATGGATTAACAGCAGAGGACACAGAGGACGCTCCTGTATTCCCCGATGTATGGGCTCAGATTGAGCCTATGATTGAAGGGTTGCCTTTGGTTGCTCATAATAAAGCATTCGACGAAAGTTGCCTGAAAGCCGTATTCCGTGTCTATCAGATGGACTATCCTGACTATGAATTTCATTGCACCTGCATTGCATCACGAAAGGTGTGGCCAGAAGGACACCATAATCTTGATATAATAGCCGCTCGATGTGGTTATGATTTGGAAAATCATCACCATGCACTTGCTGATGCAGAAGCATGTGCCGCTATTGCACTACAAATTCTATAAACATGATTTTTACATGGCAACAAATTTCAAAACACTAAAGGAATACCTTTATCCTGATAACGGAAAGAAAAGATTCATAATCCCTAATTATCAAAGGGGATATAAATGGTCTGTCAGAAATGGCAACGAAGAGACATCCGTTGAATACCTTTTGTCCAGTCTCTTGGATGCTTTTCACAACAATCCTACTCAACAATATTTCTTGCAAGGCGTAACTGTAGTTGAGGATGGTGATGACATTATCTTAATTGATGGACAGCAACGTACAACAACCATATACTTGCTTTTATGGTGTCTAGGACGAGAAAACATAAGTGGACATAAGGATATAAACCTGGATTATTCAATTCGTACTCAGTCAAGAGAATTTATAGCAAAATTGAAAGAATCGGATTTCGACTATAACACTTTTGATGAGGACAATAAAATCCAAGACATATTCTATTTTAAAGAGGCGATTAAACAAATAATCGATAATTTACCTGCCGAAGAAGAACGTGTTGAGTTCCTGGATTACCTTCTTAATAAGATAAGCCTTCTTTATATTGTTATCAGTCGGTCAAAGGCAATCAGAACGTTTACTATGATGAATGGCCAGAAAGCAGCTATGCATGATGAAGAACTTGTTAAAGCTGAGATTCTTCACATCATATCCTTGCCAGACACACTCAATGGCGTTCCTGCGATTAAGAGTATTGATGACACATATGCTATTCTTCAAGAAATCGTTGCCGTTGATTGGGAAACGAATGCACTTCGCAGTAAATATGCTCGTGAATGGGATAAATGGCTTTATTGGTGGTATCGAGACGATGTTTCATCCTTTTTCAATACTAATAAGCCTATGGGATTATTGCTTGAATACTATTTCATCAAGTGCAGCCACAATGAGAAATTTTCATTCAAGTCATTCAAGCAGTTGCTTCCTGATGGTGACAAGAGAAAAGCCAAAGAGGTGTTCAAAGGATTGAGAGATTTGCAGAAAGATTTTGAGGACATATTCAATGACCCTCTCTCTTTCAACAATCTAAAGTTGGCTATGATTTCTTCTAATGGTGATGCTGAGGACAAGTATAACATAATTATGTTCTTCATTGCCAACAAGCGTAACTACAAGGCAATGGAAGAATACTCACAATGGAGGCTTATCGGGTCAACCCATAAGGAGATGACAGAAGAATATACAATTGACATTAAAAATGAGAATCAACGTGTGTCTAACGAACAACGCAGAAATGATCGTGCAAGGACTTTACTTGAAAAGTTCAGCAAGGCTCATGTATATAATGAAATTGACTCGGAGGCATACAAACAATTGCTACGCCTGAATGTTATAGAATACAACCGATTGAATGACAATAAGGGCGTAAAATTCGATTTCTCGATTTGGGACAATAAGTCATTGGAACATATTTATCCAAAATCGATGTTCTTTCATACGGTTGTGAATGAAGAGACACAAGAGATAAGATATGTACGTGGCGATGGCGCAGACATTTCATTTGATAAAACAAAAGATTTGAGAAACTCTGATACCGAGTTCTCTAATCCTTCAAGGTATAGCGAACATTGCATAGGTAATCTTGTCTTATTATATGGCAAAAACAACTCTGAATTTAGCAATCTTCCGTTTGAGGATAAGAAATTCAAGTTCTTCCATAACGAAAGAAAGTTTGAAAGCCGTAATTTGCTACATACAATTTCATCTTTTGCAAGTAGCAAATGGGATATTAAAGAAATAGAAAGTAGTGCAGATTCGTTTATAGAAAGATTTAAAAAAGATTATAACATACAAGAAAACAATGAATAGAGTTGTCAGTTTCATAAGTGGAAATGAGTATTCACTTTCCGATTTGTTTGGTGGTGACACAAAAGTCATTATTCCAGACCTTCAGCGTGATTACTGCTGGGGGGATAAGGCCGTCGTTGACGTTAAGACGAAGAAAACAAGAGAACTGGTTACGGATTTCGTTAAGAATATTATCGACCTCTTTGAGAACGAATCGAATACCATCTTAACGATGGGATTGGTATATGGTTATGAGCAACCTCATAATCATATACAGATATGCGATGGTCAGCAGAGATTAACCACACTTTTCTTACTCATGGGCGTAATAAACACCAAAGCAGGAGGTTATTTTGATGACTATATTATATCAAGGGAGGAACGAAACGATGACTTTGAACCGCATTTGCAATACGCAATCAGAGAAAGTACATTGTATTTTTTGAGTGATTTAGCTCGCAATGTGTTTATTTCGCATAATACATCCATACAAGACATCAAATCTTCTAATTGGTATTTCAATGAATATGATTTTGATGCTTCTATTCAAAGTATGATTTCTGCACTACAAAGAATAGATGATGCTCTTAAAGACAATGATCATATAGATTTTGTTGACTTTGGTAAGTTCGTGTTGAATAACTTGAAGGTTTTGTATTATGATATGGAGAACCGTTCAAGAGGAGAGGAAACCTATGTAGTCATTAACACTACAGGAGAGCCATTGTCTTCAACAGAGAATATCAAACCTATACTTTTAGGAAGATCATCTTTATCCGACCTGGAGATTGAAACCTATTCCGACCAGTGGGAAGACCGAGAAGAATGGTTTTGGCAGAACAGGGGTAAGGACAACACGGCAGATAACGGGCTGAACGAGTTCTTTATCTGGTATTGGCAAATAGGCTTGATGCAAGAGAAAGCCTGGAAAGATGGAAAGCCAATATCCTTGAACCCACGTGAACTTTTCGTGAATGCCCCTACAAAGATTACAGAGAATGCAAATGAGATAAAGCTGAGTCTTGATAACTATAACAAATTCTGTTCTCTTGACAATATTAATAAATATTTCCTTGCATTAAAGAAACTTGTTAATGCCATTGTGGAGGATAGCGAATTACGATGCGTATTGCTGAGTATGCAGGTTAAAAAGAAAGACTCTAACATTAGTCTCTCAAATACAGACTCTGTCTGGAACTGGCTGCGTAAATGTGACTTGGATATTGTACTTCCATTGATCACTTTATTGGCTGAGCACCAGGGTACACAATTATTAGTTCCTTTCACAAGACGTCTTAGGAGAAACTATTTTGACTCTGTTTGGTCTAAGAATGGGCAAGGAGAGATGACGAGAAGATCCAATAGTAAGATGGACTGGCGTTATCTGGTACAGATTATCAACCAAACCTCAGATGAAAATCTTCTAAATGTTAACGTTTCAGAGTTGTCCATTACAAAGATTCCATTGATACCTCTGCCGGTCTGGTATGACGAGGAGGAACAAATAAAGGATAAACTCCGTAAGGATGGTTATGCCGTTTCTGTTAATGAATGGGAAGATAACGAGTATCTTATGGGAGATATTACCCCATTGTGGAAATCATATGATGCCGCTACCATAACATATGAGATGGCATTAGATAGATTCAAGAGAATTAATCAATTATGCAATGTTCTTCATAAGAGTAGAACTCAGGAATCTGATTACGAGCTCGCTAACTGGTTTAGATTATTTCGAGTTGTTTCAGGCCTTGTCAATTTTGGCCATATACCTAATTGTTCTTCGGAATTTGAAGGATGCTATTTCTCGAAACGCCCTGGCTCTCCTTGGTGGTTAGAATCTGCACAGATTGAAAGATTGTTGGAGTCCACTGACATGGTTTCATATATAAAGAATTATGTATTCCAGAAGGTTAGGGATTTCATTAAATCACCAAGTGATCATATTGAATTAATCAAATCATGGCTAACAATAAAGACTTTGAAAGCATCGTCAGAAGGTTATTTGCTTGATTATTTCAGCGACCGAGCTGTATCGGCATACAAGAATCTTCCTGACAACTATATTCTCCCTTCCGATAGCTTCTCATGGGGCAACGTGTTGTTAGGCTATTCCTGGAGCTACACAATTTTCCCAGCAAGGAATGAGTACAACTGGAATGTTAGGGAGTATCTCGATAGTCCTCTTTACGCAATAGATTTCATCGAAGACTACTACAACAAGGACAAACATCACTTGTCCGAAGAAGACCGAACATCCATGAATAATTATATTATTGCATTGATTGATCAGTTCTTGGGACAGTTTGCCATTACTGAAAGCGTAGAATAAGCAAGTTATGATTAAATTTATATCAGACAAAGAACACTATGAAGACGTCCTGCTCCTGGCATCAAAGGCGAAACATTCACTTTGGATAGGTACAGCTGACATCAAAGACCTATATGTCATCCAAGGAAAGACTGAAAAGCCATTCCTTGGTGTACTGTCTGATTTAATCGGGAAAGGCGTTGAGATTCGTATGCTACATGCAAAAGAACCTGGACAGAACTTTCGTGATGACTTTGATCGTTACCCACGGCTGTTTGACGGCATGGAACGCTTTATGTGCCCTCGTGTACACTTTAAGATAATTGTAATAGATACGAATGTCTGCTATATCGGAAGTGCAAATCTTACCGGTGCAGGCATGGGCATGAAAGCTCCCAACCGTCGAAACTTTGAAGCTGGCATACTTACGGATGAGCCATCAATTGTAGAAACAGCGATGGATGAGTTTGATAAAGTATGGTGTGGCATCGAATGTAAGAAGTGTAAAAGAAAGGAATATTGCGGTGATCCGATAAAGACAATCAGATAAATTTCGACGTTTTTGAAAAATACTTGCGACCTGTGCAGCGATTCGGCATAGGTCGCATTTATTTTTGCACTCACAATTGTAAACTCTACAAATATGCAACGTAAATTTGATGATTTTATTATGAGTCAAGTCATTGACAAATACAATGATGACTTGATTGTGTTGGGAGCGCGACCTGCTATTGGCAAATCAACGTTTCTTGCTTCGTTAGCAAAGATTCTTTCTCTTGATAACGACATTCCAACTGTTGTGTTCTGCCCGGAGATGGCAAAAGAAGTCTTTGTTAGAAGAATTTTGCAGATTGTATTAGGAGTATCACGCGAAGATATTGCTTCCGATGACTTTTGGGACATATTCGACAACAAACAAGTTGATTACAGCGTGGCTGATATATGCGAAAAGCCCCTATATATAGATGATACACCAGCTATAGATGTTGAGGAGTTGAAAAGAAAACTCTATACCTTGGTTCAAGAACATGGTGTAAAGTTTGTGTTGATTGATTACCTGCAGCTCCTCAATACAACCAAAGGAACATCCCGCCAAGAAAATAACCACGTCCTGTAAGGACAAAAGTAAGGTTCATCCGACATTTCGAGTGATACGGCAATCATGAAGGGCGTAAAGTCTTAGCTTGAAATACCGTTCATCTCGAAATCCATAGGCATTTCGTTTCATGACCTTGATCTTGTTATTAATGCCTTCGACTTTGCCAGTAGAGATATGGCAATCATACCAGGCCAAAATACCGCTTCTATATAGCATTAGCGTATTTGCCATCTTCTCGAGTTGTGGAATCTTGCTTTCCCTTGCTTGCCTTACCCAGTCATTTAGTACAGCAGAAGCCTGTTCCTTGTTTATCTGTGTCCAGATTTCTCTCATCTGCTCTTTCAAGTAGTAGGCCTTGGATAAAGGTTCATTCATGGCGAGCGCATTATCCAGCCTATTCTTGTACTGTTTGTCAAATATATCCGCACCATTTCCTAAGAGCAGGTATCTTGTACCCTTAAGGACCTTGCGTTTGTTGATATCCTTCTCCATGGTGTAAACCTTTCTTCTTATGTCATCGAGATGCTCGTTCATCAGCTTTACAACATGGAAATGGTCGAATACGTGAACAGCACCAGAACAGTTTTCAAGGACAGAAGCAATGAAAGCAGCAGACAGATCAGTTGCTATATGTTCTATCTTAACCTTATGCCGTTTGACCCTTTTCCAAAACTTTTTGAGAGCGTCAATTCCCTTGCCATCACCCACATAGACTATCCTGCCCGAGTCAAGATCAACGACAATTGTTTTGTATATATGACCTTTTCTGACAGCAAACTCATCAATACCTATGTTCTTGACTCCTTTCAGGGAGGGCGGACAATAGTGCCGCAGTAGGTAGGTGGAATGTATTTCCTTTACCGTGTTCCAAGAAATGTTCAGATGATTTGCAACATCCTGCAATGTCATTCCACGGAGGAGATCTACTACATATTTGGCAAATCGATGGGTATATGAGCGACTGCCTGTAGCAAAAGGGATATTCTCCTGCTGATCGTAGTCACATTCTTCATTCATACACTTGTAGCGTTGTACTTTCATACGGACAATAACTTTCTTGCCACCGATTGGAAGACCGACAAAGTCTCTGATACGATAGCCATTCTTGACCAAATGGCATTTTCCGCATTTGGGACATACAAGTAATCGTTTTTTGCTTTGGACATGAAGAATAATAGTATTACCTTTGTATTCCTCTTTAGTACATTCGAGGCTATAAAGCCCCCAAGCGTGATATAGAAAACTGCTGTTCATTGTTATATATTTGTTTGTGGTAATTCAAATATACACAATAAGTTCAGTAGTTTTCTTCTTTTTTGCTACAATCTTCTATCTATCACTCCATTTTTCGGAAGAACCGAAAATATCCGTTATATATGTCAAACCTTGAAGGCTATCTCAAAAGAACTTCATTTAACCATTGTTCTCGTATCACAGTGTAGAAGGAATCTAACTAATGGTTCCAACGTACCTGTGCCAGATGACGTTTCCTTGTTTGAATCATTTGATGATGTTATAGAACATACCTGGACACTGTATCGTCCATCATACTACAATGTGTTTGAGGACGAGCGAGGTTGTGATGTTAGCAATACTATTGAGCTACATCGTTACAACGGAAAAGACTTCATCGCTAAAGAGACCTTTATATTCGATAAATCCATTCCTAGACTGATATAACAAGAATATGAAAAGAGACTGGAAATATATAATGCTGCGTTGTTTGAAAGCATACTGTATCAGCGTTGCTCTAACGACAATCTGTATGTTCTGCTACATCGAAGTTGGTAGCGATAAAGGATGGCCAAGGGCAGAAAGTTGGCACAATTGCCTACATACTCATGGGCATTTTGATTTTTTTACTGATTGATAACAAGAAATGGGGTTTTATATGGACACTACAAATAGCAGATTTATAGCTTTTCTCAATAGCTGGAGGGCAACCCTTATCGATAATGACTCATACCAAAAGTCTGACAAGGAAAATTACGAAAAATGTCTTCAACTATATAATGAAATTATCACTGGGAAGAATATCATTAACGTCGATGACTCTGATTTTGTTAACCTCTTCTGCGAAGGAGGTCCAGTAACGGCAATAGAAGCTACGACGGACATCAATTCTTCAAACCGCATGGAGGAAGTGATAACTTCCATTAAGAAGGAGATTGCAGGATATGATGGCTCAATAAACAACATCATGCTATTCATATTCATTGGTAAATCGACTCCTCTTCTAATGGAAGAAATGCCTTTCTTTAACAACTTGATCTCTACCTTTGAAAGTGACACTCAGGTTGTTTGGGGCATCAAGCAGGTGGAAGAATCAGACCTTCTCCGAGTCGCAATGCTCTTTAATTACTCACATAAATGAGCCCAATATTCCAAATTTAGCAAGCCTGTGCCCAAAATCGGCACACCGCATCCGTAACTTTGCACATAACAAATAGTTTAAGTATGATCAAAGAAATAATAAAAGGTGTTGACGGTTATATCATTGAAACAGATTCTAATTCATGTTTCATTGACTACCGTGATATGAGTGAAATCATTGGCTATCATGCCGAAAGTGATGTGGTCATTGGCTATAACAGGGAAAATCAAATAGAACAGTTAAATGTAACCACACATGCTCGACAAGTATTCTCAAAAATAGAGAACAAGAGATTTGAGCTGTTGTTGTGCGGAAGGAGATGCTGGTATGAATGCTCGCACAAAGAAGAAGAAATAGAGTACGCAAAGATTTTTGACTATCTGAAAGAATGTCCTAAGTTTGATTATATCCCAGAGCTTCAATCTTACCTGATAAGCGAGCTTTTAAGGAAATCGGATATTGAAGCTGTCAGCTTTCATCTGTCGGAGCTATTAGGCTGCGAACCTGATGATGACGCAGATAGTTATGAGCCTTGCTTTGGGTATGTATTTGAACTAGTTAGGTCAATCCTTGAATTGAGTGAAGAAAACTAGGCAAAGAGCAATCTGATTATCAATAAATTCAATGACCTGTCTATGGATATAATACAACATAATATGACTGTACAAGAGGTGTTTAACACTCCTGCTATCAAGGAAATCGAGCAACAGATACTTCTGTTGTTTGATAAAAGCAAGAATAACTGGCGTAGTGGTGATGCTGATACTGATACTGATACTATTGCCATTCGGAGTCTTTTGGAAGTCAGGAAAAATTTATTGAACAGTCTCTTTGTTTTGGATGAAGAGAACAAACAGCTCTTGACGGACTTTAACGAGGCTCTTAAAAAGCAACTGTTAGACACAAGGGATAGAACTATCAAAATGATGGAGGCAGTTAAGAGCGCAGGCTTTTCTGGTGAGATATTTGCACAAGGGAAATGCTATATCGGCTATGACTATCCCCTAATACATCCTGTTCAGAGCAATAGAGCAAAAAAAATGTGGTGTATTCTTAATGGCACTTATGATTGTTACATGCCGTTGTATGAAGATGGAGTTGAAAGTTCAATCAAATATAATATTGAGAGTGAGGCTCCTTCAGAAAACTATGTGCTGTATCTTGATGATGAACCCGAAGAGAACGGGACGAACAACTGGAATGAGCATCTTGATAGAGAGTTTAGCGCTGACATGCATCTGGTTTATGCTTTCCATAACCTATATGAACATGTCGGTTTCTCTATATTCGATTTGTTATGGGTTCGCAACTTTAATGTCGAGATCAACTTGGAATATGACTATTCTACATATCCAGATGGACATGAATATGATGATCCAGATTGGGACTCGTGTGACTTTTTAGACTAACTGTAAGATGGGCAAGAAAAAAGAACCTTCACTATTCTGTGATACGTTGTCTGTCAAAGACCACGCTTCAAGCTTGATAAAGTATATGACCGATGGCATATACGAGAAACAGCATATAATGAGTATGGCACTACTTGCAGCCATTGCTGGTGAAAGTGTGTTCCTGCTCGGACCTCCAGGAACCGCTAAAAGTATGGTGGCACGAAGATTAAAATTGGTATTCAAAGACGCAAAGGCATTTGAATACCTGATGTCTCGTTTCTCTACTCCAGACGAGATATTTGGTCCTGTGTCTATATCCAAACTCAAAAACGAGGATAGATATGAGCGTTTGGTGGATGGTTATTTGCCAGATGCAGAGATTGTCTTTCTTGATGAAATTTGGAAAGCCGGACCTTCTATTCAGAATGCCTTGCTTACAGCCATCAATGAACGTATCTTCAAGAATGGTTCTGATACACTGAAGCTTCCCATGAAGGCTTTAATTGCTGCCAGCAATGAGTTACCAGCGGAAGATGAAGGACTTGAAGCTTTGTGGGATCGTTTTCTTGTTCGCATCGTTTCCAACTGTATTTCAAGTGAAACGACCTTCTACAAGATGGTAAGGGAGAAAAGCAATAGCGACCCTATCATACCGCCGTCACTCCTAATCACAGAGGAGTTGTATCATTCATGGCAATCTTCCATATCAGATATTGTCATACCTGATGATGTTTGTCATGTCATCACTGCTATTCGTAAAGCCATCAAGGAGGAAATGAAAAGCGAAGATTTCTCTCCAATGGATTATTACATATCCGATAGACGCTGGAAGAAGGTGTTCCATTTGATGCAAGCTTCAGCGTGGTTAAACGATAGAGATAGTATCGACATAACAGATTGTTTGCTATTGATACATTGTCTGTGGAACAAGACTCAAACAATATCGAAGGTTCTGGAGATTGTACCCTCTGCCATAACATCAGGGATCGACGTTCGCATTGCTGAAAACAAAACTGCATTAGACAAACTCATAGCCCAACTCTCTGCAAACATGCCACAGGGAAGGGTTCCAATCACCGAAGATGATGATGAGTTCGCAGTGACAAATTACTTTTATTACACAGTCGATGGATTCAACAAGGGGAGATGCCTTTTCTCAAAAGCAGATTACAATCATGTTGACACAAAGAAAACAACTGATGGCATCCTCTATTTTGACGATAGGAACAACTGTTGGATGATTCATGCAATCTATACTGGTGCTCCTTTCGACTACAAAATGTCGAATGGTAAACTTACAAAGTTGAAACTTCAAAAGTGTAACGGAGGTATTATTGTTGATAGCATCCCATACGCCTTCAAAAGGAAAAGCCGATTTGGAGCAAAAGGTCAGGAACAACAAACCTCTTCGTTTACAAGTACAGAGATCATCTTTGAGGAATGCGAATCAATAAAGAAAGACTTCGCTGAATTACAGTCATTATTCGCCAATAGTACCAATATTTTTGTGTCGTCTGACGATAAGAAACTTATAATGCGACAATTATCCAAGACAGAAAAGGAGATTGGAGAACTTGAAATAAAGATAAAGAATACAAAACTGCTCATTCGCTAATGACTAACCAGGAGTACATAGATAATCGTCTGGCAACATATAATGAGGCATTTGACTTCTATATGGATTGCGGAGAAATGCCTAAGAGTATCGAAAAAGGTGATATTCTTGGAGCCTATCTTAAATCCGTCATAGATTCAAATCCTCAGCTGGATAGTCAGGATCCATTATGGATGGAGGTGCTGAAAGATGACTTGCTGGCATTCCTGTCGGCAATGCTATCTGCATTCGTGCCTGTAGAAGAAGCTCACAAAAAGGAGCAAGCTTATATTGGACGTTACAAAAATGCAGATTTGGATAAGCAGCGTGAGCTTTGGCCATCAGTCTATGAGTATGTCAGCAAAAACTATGAACCAACGGATGTGAATATCGCAGGATATGTCGAACAGTTCAAAGAAAACAATGTTCAGGATGTAATAGATGCTCTATGTGAAGACTGGATGAAGGCAAGTGACTCCAGAAAAGACGCAAGGGAAAAGAAAATACTGGAGAAGAATGCTCAATCATGGGAAAGGCATATTAAAGAATGGGGGCTATCAGACTATAAACGCCGAAAGAAAATAGATAACACATACTATCGATACCCTGCACTGCAGGAAATAGTAAAAATCATCGGTCGAGAACAACCACAACGTAAGGATGAGAAAGATGATATTACATATAAATATATTCCTATATTGCTATCGACTCCAGCAAAGACCGTAGAAATTGAACTGATTTCCATCGGGTATGACGTTGCTCACATGATGCCAATAGAAACGGCAATACTATCTGACCAGGAAACAGAAACTTTGTTCTACAAAAAGTTTGCTGGGAAACAATTACAGATATTCGCGAACAGACCACCATTAAAGAGTCAGGACAAGCAGATTCAGCAGCATCAAACGAAGCCTCGTTTGGAAATGGGACCGATTATTGTCAGTATAGACACAAGTGGGTCAATGAGCGGCAAACCTGAAGAAGTTGCTCATTCATTATTGATCCAGCTCCTTCGATTAGCAAAGAAGAAGAAACGCAAGTGCTTTGTTATTACATTCTCTGTACGTTCCAGAGCATTGGAATTGACAAATCCTGCAAACTGGCGCAAACTGAATAAATTCCTTGAAGAAGGGTTTAGCGGTGGAACAGATGGAGAGGAAATGTTAAACAGCGCACTGGATGCGTTGCAGAAGAAGGATTTCTGTATGGCTGACGTTTTGATAATAAGTGACTTTGAGTTTCCATTGCCTAAGTCAACAACAAAAGCCAGAATGCGAGCTGAACACGATAAAGGAACAAGATTCTATGGGCTACAGATTGGCTCGTGGCCTAATAGATACCAGTCTATATTAGATAAAATGTGGAAGATGAAGATATGAGCGCAAAAGGTAGATTTATAATAAATGCCAATACTCGCATCTGTTCAAAATACTTTCGGCTCACCTGTCATCAGGTTGATTATGACACATTGTTGTCAGAATCAAGGTTCCCATGTCCTGGACGAGATATGTATTTCAGATCAGGAGTATGTTCTGTAATTACGCAGTTTGATGGGAGAAATTTAGATGTCATATACTCCGATCGTACAAGCTGGGGCAATAGGCTATTACAACATTGGCTGCGTATTAAGCTCAAAGAATGTATAATATCAATCGCAGAAAAGGTCTTACCCGATAGATTGCATTACTGGGAACAGCAGAAAGGGTTAAAGGCTAAGAGTGTTTCTGTAAAACTCTTAAGAGGTAAAACATTAGGTCGATGTTTTCATGATGGAAGGATTGAGCTTTCTCCTAAGATTCTCTTGATGCCTGAAAGTTATACGGATAGCGTAATCTTGCACGAAATGGCTCATCTCAAATATCATCATCACCGACAGTCTTTCTGGAACTACCTTAGTATTCTCTTGGGTGAGGATTCTAAGGCTCAAAGTACAAGAATGGATTTGGAAATGGGCATAAAATACTTCTATTTGGACTATATAATGCAATAAACTTGATTGTATGCCCTGATTCGGCATACATGCCAGCTAAATTTGCATCGTTTAAAAATTTGAAAACTATGGCACTTTGGAAAATTTCAGTCAAGAACAGCACTAATGCTGCATGTAAAAACAAGCGTCAGAAGCTTGAAAAAGGTATGTTCGTCGAGACGAGCACTATGTCAACGTCAAATCCTCTCGGATTGACTCGTGAACATCCTATGTTGGCACAGCTCTTTATGAGTAAGTACGGCATAGATGTTGATCCCAGCCACATGAACTATTCCTATTTCAACTGTGAAAGAATTGGATAGTTAAACTGACAAGCAGTCTGGTTATAAGCGATTAAGCCTATAGCCAGACGGTTCTAATGTTTGAAGATCAGGTTTAGCTCCCAAAGTATGCTATGATTACACCTGTATTTCGTCAATAATCTTCTCAAAAGCAAACTTCACCGCATTACGCTGATACTTGTCATGTTGGAAGATGGTACTGTAGCACTTCACAGTAACGCATTGCTTGATACGAGGTGTAATATCGCCATAAACTTCAAGAAGGTCTTTGGCTTTGTTGCGAGCATCCTGAATCTCAGGGCGTCGCAACTCAATCTCACTGATGCAATTAGGAATGAACAGCATCTTAGCTTTACTAATCTGAACGAACAAATCTGCAAAGAGGATTGTCGTGTCGAGATTGTCGAAGTCATAGCGAGTTGGTACCACGGCTAAATCAGCAGCAGCGTAGATGTGCTGAAGGCAAGCATCATTGATGTTGCCAGGGCAATCAATGAGGATAACTGCCGGAACCTCCTTCAACTTCTGCATGTTTGACTTCACCTCGTCAGCATTGGCTGTGCTGAAAGGCAATAACTGATATGGCAGTTCTGCATCAGGATGCTCTGCCAGTTCAC
>SAMEA3663084__coassemble_273_pt1 | contig 18344 bp, 18 predicted proteins | sample SAMEA3663084__metabat2_high_PE_017 | metagenome-assembled genome bin SAMEA3663084 (sample SAMEA3663084) | pig gut metagenome | biome: pig gut; feature: pig-associated habitat; material: faeces | place: France | collected 2012
CTTGCTACGATGCAGAGATTTGTAAAGACCGAGAAGCAGACCAACAAATCAATCGTAGCTGTGGTCAATAGAAGCACCAACCAGATAGGAGTGCGCCTCTGTGAGCGCCTCGTCTTTTCCGACAAACTGCTCTCTCTCGACCAGGCACTCTTCAATTATCATCTCTTTGTAGCGTGCAGCGATGGAAAGTGTACCGTAAAGCTTACCAATATCACATATCGATATGAGATAGGTCGCCCTACGGAAGTCAACTATACTGCGGAGGAAATGATTTCAGATGCAGTCTCCTTTAATAAAAAAGGAACAAAATATACCAAGGGCGGAACAAAGAAATTCCGCGAGAAGACCATCGACCGCAAGGATGAAGTGTTCGCCTGGATTGGTGAGGAACTGAAGAAATAAACCACTTGACATGGTCGCTCAAAGGCGATTTTGCCAAACCATAATATGGACCAACCTATCCCAAAGGCTGATGAATACAACCAATAATGAAATAAATGAAAACCCTCTGGAGGAGTCTCCTGTAAAGAGACATCATCGCAAACCAGAGAAGGAGCGCGGAAAGTTCTTCCTGCTTAGACAGATACTGAATATCGTCTTCATGCTTGTAGCAGTGGCTGGATGTGTCGTATATGTCAAAGTAGATAATCGTATGGGAGCCGTTATCATCATCATAGGAATGGCTTTCAAGATGGCAGAGTGCGCTCTCAGGTTCAAGAAGTAACGTAATGAATAGAAAATGGGACGTAATAGTCCCGGAATGATCTACCAGAAAAGACAATCAATGAAGAGATATCTCTTTATCATAATACTCATATCAATCTATCATAGCATCGCTTTCGGACAGATAAACGAGGGCTATGATGAAGACGGATTTAACCAAAGCACCAATACATTCAACCCTTCGCACAGGACAGATTCTACAAAAAACAAGAAGGTGGCACCGCGCGGAATGTATGTTTGGACTGTGGATAAATTGTTTGGAGACAGGACGATGCAGGTGAAAGATACGCTCCAGCATCTCTTTATGAACTCTGGATTTACGCAGGGAAGATATGGAGAATATAATACTACAGGCAATCTCGGTGCTCCGAGAATAAACAGAATCTTCATCGATAGGAAAGATGATGAGGAATTTATGTTCCTGAAGCATTATGATTTCTTTCTTACCCAGCCTGATAACCTCAGATTTACCAATACTCTTGCGCCAATAACCAACCTCAATTACTACTCTTGTGGCGACAAGACCAATGGTGAGGACTATCTCAAAGCCCTCTTTGCCGTAAATGCAAGCAAACAGCTCGGAGGAGGATTCAAGTTCAATTATATGTATGGACGTGGATTCTATCAGAACCAATCTACTGCACTCTTTGACTATACCATGTGGACTTCCTATCTCGGAGACCGCTATCAGGCTCACGTGATACTCTCTACAGACCACATGAAGAATACAGAGAATGGCGGAATCACAGATGATAAGTATATTACTCATCCTGAGACATTTGATGATAACTATACATCTGCTGAGATTCCTGTGAATCTTACAGATAACTGGACACGTAATGACGCCCTTCATCTCTTTCTCTCTCATCGCTATATCGTAGGTTTCAATAGGAAAGTGCCTATGACAGAAGCCGAGATAGCTGCAAAAAAGTTTGCCCTCGAATCACAAAAAGAGAACGAGGAACAGAAAGATAATGAGAAAAACGGCAACAAAGACAAGAAGGATGAGAAGAAATATGCCGGTCGCCCTAAGGATGCAAAGGTAGTAGGAGACTTGCCAAACGACTCCCTAAAGGCTGCTGCCGGTGACAGAATAGCAGTGGATTCCCAGCAGATGGCAGATTCGCTGATCGCTGCTGAGAAGAAGGTCAAGGAAGATACTGCGTGGTATAAGAATGAATATGTGCCGGTCACAAGTTTCATACACACTCTCAACGTGGATAAATACGACCGTGATTACATAGCCTACGCATCGCCTGCAGGTTATTATTCCTCCGTCTATCCGCTGATGGAGGGAGCGCAGAATGACTCGATAGATGATGAGACGAAGCACTTCCGCATCAAGAATGTGTTCGCTGTATCTATGCTTGAAGGCTTCAATAAATGGATGAAGACCGGCGTGAAAGCCTTTATCAGTCATGAATATAGAAAATATACAATGCCTGACACTGTCAGTCGTACCACTTCCTATTCCGAGAATATCATCAAGGTGGGAGGACAGTTGAGCAAGACACAGGGCTCATTGTTCCATTATAACGTGACTGGCGACTTCGGACTCGCTGGCGACCGCTTTGGAGATATCCGCATTGATGGAACGGCAGACCTCAATATCCCGCTCTTAGGAGACACCGCGAGGGTGGATATTGACGGATTCTTCCATCACACAGCGCCTGAATTCTATATGTCTCACTATCATTCCAAGCATATCTGGTGGGATGATGATGACATGGACAAGGTGACACATACGCATATTGGCGGCACGCTGACATTCCCTCACACCCGCACTAAGTTGAGAGTAGGAGTGGATAATATCAGTAATTACAATTATCTCGGAATGACATATTCCCACTCCAGTGCCGGACTACCAGTAGGAGTAGAGGTATTCTCACGCCAATCATCCGAGAATATCCGCCTTATCACAGCCCAGCTCTGTCAGGATTTCACCTTCGGAGCATTGAATTGGGAGAACAGGGTGACTTATCAGAACAGCAGCAAGCAGTCCGTTTTGCCTGTTCCTGACCTCAATATCTGGAGCAATATCTATCTTGACTTCAAGATTGCAAAGGTACTCAAGTGCCACTTTGGAGCCGATGTGACATATTTTACCTCATATAATGCACCAGAATACTGCTCTCAAATGGGCGCTTTCGCAGTGCAGGAGAATGATGAAGTGAAGACGAAGATAGGCAATTATCCTTTCGTCAATGTCTATGCTAACTTTGTTCTGAAGGGTTGCAGATTCTTCATAATGATGAGTCACGTCAACCAGGGACAGGGAAACAAGATGTATTTCACTACACCTCATCATCCAATGAACGAGAAAATGCTCCGGATAGGAATATCTTGGAACTTTTATAATTAAACAATTATATTTTTCAACCTAAACTTAAAATAATATGATCAACCCAAGTGAAAACATTTGCGGTCTGAAGCCGGAAGACTTCCAGACCGTAGTGAATGGTAAGAAGACAGACCTCTATATCCTTCGCAACGCTAACGGTTGTGAGGTGGCAGTGACTAACTATGGTGGTTCTATCGCCGCAATGATGATGCCGGATAAAGACGGCAAGATGGGGGATGTGATTCATGGCTTTGATAATATCCAAGATATGCTCAAGGGACACCAGCCTTTCCTCTCTACTCTCGTAGGACGCTATGGTAACCGCATTAAGGAAGGACGCTATACCCTAAATGGAAAAGAGTATCAGTTGGCTCTCAATGATGGTCCTAACCATCTTCACGGTGGTCCTACAGGCTTTCATGCACGTGTTTGGGATGCACTTCAGATGAGCGACCAGCGCCTTGCTCTCAATTATGTAAGCGCATACGGTGAAGAAGGATTCTCCGGTGAGGTGCATTTGACTGTGGAATATACTCTTACTAATGATAATGAGTTTATCATCGAGTATCTCGCCACAACCAATAAGAAGACTATCATCAATCTTACGCACCATGCTTTCTTCGCTCTCGCAGGCGTAGCAAACCCTACTCCTGACGTTCTTGACGTAGAGTGTCAGATCAATGCAGACTTCTATCTCCCTATCGACAAGGTTTCTATTCCTACAGGTGAGATTCTCAAGGTAGAGGGAACCCCATTCGATTTCCGTACACCTAAGACAATAGGCAAGGATATCGAGGCTGACAATGAGCAGTTGCGTAATGGTCAGGGCTATGATCATAACTATGTGCTCAACAAGCGCGAAGTGGGAGAACTCTCATTTGCCGCTCGTCTGAAGGATCCTAAGACCTGTCGCACACTTGAAGTGTTTACCACAGAGCCTGGTCTCCAACTTTATACAGATAATTTCGGTGATGGATTTACAGGTTGCCACGGTGCTACTTTCCCACGCCGTTCTGCTATTTGTCTTGAGGCACAGCATTTCCCAGACTCACCTAATCATCCTTACTTCCCTACAGTAGTGCTCAATCCTGGTGAGAGATACAAGCAGAAGACCATTTATAAGTTTGGTGTAGAGCTTTAAATAATTTAATAGATAGGTAATCGAAATTATTATAATAACAGCTATGCTCTATTGTGATGCAGCTATGTTCTGTATAAGAAGGAATGATGCGGGCATCATGACTGATGAGACAGGATGTAGATGCGCACAAGAGAGTATAGATATTTTAATAATGAAAAACATTTAAAATTATCTATTCATTATCGAAATAATTTTGATTACCTATTTATCAATAAGTAGGAGGTAAGAATTATTGTTGTAATAAAATCAAAATTTTTTCTGATTTTTAGTTCTTTGTCAAAATGATTTTGACCACCTACTTTTATTCATAAAAACATACAATAATGGATATAGAATTTGTAAGAAGTCGCTTTATCAAGCATTTTGACGGCAAGACTGGTAATATATATCATTCTCCAGGCCGTATAAATCTTATTGGAGAACATACAGACTATAATGGCGGCTTCGTATTCCCAGGCGCAGTGGATTGCGGCATAATGGCAGAAGTGCGTCCTAATGGCACTAATACCGTTATGGCTTATTCCATCGACCTCAAGGACCGTGTGGAATTTAAGGTCGATGATCCAAAAGGACCTAATGCTACTTGGGCACGCTTCATATACGGAATGGTGCAGGAATTCCGCCTTCTCGGCGTTGATGTCAAAGGTTTCAATATCGCATTTGCAGGAGATGTGCCTCTCGGAGCTGGTATGAGTTCTTCTGCTGCTATGGAGAGTTGCTTCGCTTGTGCCCTCAATGACCTCTTTGCAGACAATAAGATCAGCAAATGGGACATGGTGCTGGCCGGTCAGGCTACAGAGCATAAGTATATAGGCTGTAACTGCGGAATCATGGACCAGTTTGCTTCTGTCTTTGGAAAGGCAGGTAAGCTGATGCGTCTTGATTGCAACAGCCGTGAGTTTGAGTATTATCCGTTTGAGCCAAAGGGATATAAGCTTGTCCTCCTTAATTCTTGTGTAAAGCACGAACTTGCCGGTTCTCCATACAATGACCGTCGTCGTTCATGTGAAAATGTGGCAAAGGCTGTGCAGGCAAAGCATCCAGAGCGCCATATTGAGACCCTACGCGACTGTACTTGGGATGACCTTGAGGAAGTGAAAGGAGATGTTTCTGCCGAGGATATCCAGCGTGCCACCTTCGTATTGGGTGAGAAAGACCGCGTACTTGCAGTCAGCGATGCCCTCACACGTGGTGACTACGAGGAAGTAGGTAAGCAGATGTATCTCACTCATGAGGGACTCTCTAAGGATTATGAGGTAAGTTGTGAGGAGTTGGATTACCTCAATGAGATTGCTCGTGAGGACGGAGTGACCGGTTCACGCATCATGGGTGGTGGCTTCGGTGGTTGCACTATCAACCTTGTGAAGGACGAACTTTATGACACTTTCATTGCAGACGCAAAGAAGAAATTTGCTGCTAAGTATGGTCATGAGCCAAAGGTAATCGATGTAGTTATCGGTGACGGTTCAAGAAAGCTCTGCTAAGACCACATTATATTGCAATTATTCGTTTCCCCCCATTATGCAAGTTCTACTTGTATGATGGGGAGAAATAGTTAATAGCCCAAAGGTCCTTCTTGATTTTACCAAAGAAAAAGAACATAGACGGCACAAAAATGAAAATAAAAGTGTCGATGTATGGAAAAAAATCATTACTTTTGCATTCGTTATGCAACAATTAAGGAATCTCTATATATTATATAAAGGTGTAGAACCTGTCGCTGTTGAGCAATTACCAGGTGCAGGAAGTAACAGAGTGTATTACCGTTTTATAGATGCGGAAGGCAAGTCAGTGGTGGGAGTAATAGGCACATCACAGGAAGAAAACCATGCTTTCATCTATCTGGCACGCCACTTTCAGAAGAGACAGTTGCCTGTCCCTTATATCCTTGCCGTGAGCGAAGACGGTATGCGCTATCTTCAGACCGACCTCGGAGATACTTCCCTCTTTGAAGCAATCAAGGGAGGACGCGATGCCGGCGGCAGATATAATGTGAAAGAGAAGGAACTTCTGCGTCGAACTATAAGGCAGTTGCCTAATATTCAGATACGAGGAGCGAGAGGATTGGATTTCTCTCAATGTTATCCTATGCCGGAAATGGACGTTGACTCCGTGCTTTTCGACCTTAATTATTTCAAGTATTGCTTTCTGAAAGCTACGGGATTAGACTTTCATGAACTGAAACTGGAGGCAGCATTCCGTCTCTTTGCAAAGGACATTGTGAATGATTCGGATGATGATTCCCATAGTGAGACGGTGTTAAGTTTCCTCTATCGAGACTTTCAGGCACGCAATGTGATGCTTGATGCTGAGGGAAATCCTTATTTTATAGACTTCCAGGGTGGACGAAAGGGACCATATTACTATGATCTTGCTTCGTTTCTTTGGCAGGCTTCGGCACGTTATCCGGAGAAATTGCGTAAGGAACTTATTGCTGAGTATTATGATGCACTGAAGCATTATACTGAGGTTCCATCGGAAAAGCACTTCAATGAGAGACTTTCATTGTTTGTCTTATTCCGCACTTTGCAGGTTCTTGGAGCCTATGGCTTCCGTGGCTACTTCGAGAGAAAGGAGCATTTCCTGGATTCCATTCCGCCAGCAATAGACAATCTCCGTTCGCTTCTCGCTAATTCAGACCAGTTCCCTTATCCTTATTTGGTAGAGGTGTTGAGGGGAATTACGGAGTTGCCACAGTTTGCCCCTGCCAAAGAAGAGGAGAAGAAGAGAGAGGATGGCTTCAAAACGGCAGACACTAACGTATATAAGGCAAACCCTAATGACGGTCCGGCAACATTCTCGAAATATGATGGCAAAGGTCCTTTGGTGGTTCGTGTGTTCAGTTTCTCGTTCAGGAAAGGCATTCCAGAGGATGAAACGGGCAATGGAGGTGGTTATGTCTTTGATTGCAGAAGCACTCATAACCCAGGTCGCTATGAGCCTTACAAGAAACTTACAGGCTTGGACGAACCAGTAATCCGATTCCTGGAGGATGATGGCGAGATATTAACCTTCCTCACATCGGTATATAAACTTGCAGATGCACACGTAGAGCGTTACATTCAGCGCGGTTTCACGTCGCTTATGTTCAGTTTCGGTTGTACAGGAGGACAGCATAGATCAGTCTATTCTGCCCAGCATCTTGCAGAACATCTGCATCGTAAGTATGGTATTGAGGTGAGAATCTGCCATCGAGAGCAGGGAATAACACAGATTCTTGAGAGTAAGAAGTAGGGAATAATATGGTTCTTGTATAATAATTAGTCGCCCAAGGTATATTTATTAGTCGTATAATACATATTTATTAGTCGTCCAAGAACTGTTTATTGGTCGTATAATACATATTTATTACTCACTCCACTTTTGCAAGGAATAAATAGCTCCTTAGTCCCTACTGCCGTGGGGAAGTGTAAAATGTCAATATAGAAAAATAAAGAAAATACAGAAAAATATATTTGCTTGTTTCTATTTGTTGATATTTTATCAATGATTAGTAGCTCGTTAGATACCTGCGAAGCTTCAATTAGTCATCCAATAAATTTAGATTAGTCGCTAAAAAACAATTAGGAGAATAGGTCACAGATAGTAATATGAAAACTATCGGGGACCTATTCTCCTGTTTTGTTGTGGTTTGTGTTGCTGAGTATATGAAATATCTACTTCTTCAGCAAGTCACGAATCTCAGTAAGAAGTTTTTCTTCTGCCGATGGCTCTGGAGCTGGTGCAGGCTCAACTGGAGCTTTTTCCTTCTTAGCTTTATTTGCAATGGTGTTGATGCCTTTGATCATAAGGAAGACACAGAAAGCAACAATAATAAAATCAATGATGTTTTGTATAAACATACCGTAATTAATGTTCGCTTCTCCGATAGTTATTGCCAACCCACTGAAGTCAATACCTCCAGTAAGAGTACCGATAATAGGCATGATGACATCGTTGACGAGGGAAGAAACAATCTTTCCGAAAGCTCCGCCGATGATTACACCGACAGCCATGTCCATCACATTGCCACGCATTGCGAATTCTTTGAATTCAGAAACAAATGATGCCATAGAAAATGAATGTTAGAAATTAAAATTGAAAAGTGTAAATAGCAATTTGCATGCAAAAATACAAAACTTTTGATAAATATCGCTATATTTGCAAAAAAAAATGAGAAAAAGGCATATTATCTTATTTTTTTTTCTTACTTTTGCAGTGTATTTTTAACAAATCAAGGTAGTAGAAAGATTATATTCACCTTTTTAATAATAAAAAATTAAAAAACAAAAAATGGTAAAAGTTGCTATTAACGGCTTCGGCCGTATCGGTCGTCTGGCTTTCCGTCAGATGTTTGAGGCTGAAGGTTATGAGGTAGTTGCAATCAACGACCTTACATCTCCTAAGATGCTCGCTCACCTTCTCAAGTATGACACTGCTCAGGGCGGTTTCGCTGGCAAGTTCGGTGAGGGCAAGCACACAGTAGAGGCTACAGAAAACTCTATCATCGTTGACGGTAAGGAGATCACTATTTATGCTAAGCCAAACGCAGCTGAACTCCCATGGGGTGAGCTCGGTGTTGACGTAGTTCTCGAGTGCACAGGTTTCTATACATCAAAGGAGAAGGCATCTGCTCACCTTACAGCTGGTGCTAAGAAGGTAGTTATTTCTGCACCTGCAGGTAATGACCTCCCAACTATCGTTTACAACGTAAACCACAACACATTGACTCCAGAAGACAAGATTATCTCTGCTGCTTCTTGCACAACAAACTGCCTTGCTCCTATGGCTGCTGCTCTCCACGCATACGCTCCAATCCAGTCAGGTATCATGTCAACTATCCACGCTTACACTGGTGACCAGATGATTCTTGACGGTCCTCAGCGTAAGGGCGACCTCCGTCGTTCACGTGCTGGTGCTCAGAACATCGTTCCAAACTCTACTGGTGCTGCTAAGGCTATCGGTCTTGTTATTCCTGAGCTCAACGGTAAGCTTATCGGTTCTGCACAGCGTGTTCCAACTCCAACAGGTTCTACAACTATCCTCGTTGCTGTTGTTAAGGGTAAGGACGTTACTGTAGAGGGTATCAACGCTGCAATGAAGGCTGCTGGTACTGAGTCTTTCGGTTACACTGAGGATCAGATCGTTTCTTCTGACATCATCGGTATGAAGTACGGTTCTCTCTTCGACGCTACTCAGACAATGGTAGCTAAGGTTGATGAGGATACTTATCAGGTACAGGTTGTTTCTTGGTACGACAATGAGAACTCTTACACATCTCAGATGGTTCGCACTATCAAGCACCTTGCTGAGCTCTAATCCGACTCAAGTGTTTGATTATTATATCAATACGTAATAAATGGGCACGCAGAATAGATTCTGCGTGCCTTTTTTGTTGTTTCTGTGGGTTATTGTTTTGTTTACCAATGGTAAAAGCCGTTGGCACGGAGGCTTTGGTTTGATGAGTGGTTGTTTGGTAAGTGAAAAAAATGAAAGGAATATTTGTCGTTTCGGAATTAAATCCTTACCTTTGCAAAGATGAAACAGAAGATGATAACCATAATAGGACCTACAGCGTCGGGCAAGACAGACCTCGCAGCTCATCTTGCCGCTTCTTTTATCGTGGAAAGCAAACCGGCAGAGATAATTTCCGGTGACTCAAGACAAGTGTATAAAGGCATGGATATTGGCACAGGAAAGGATATCTGTGACTATACTGTCAGTGTGCCTTCTCTGTCTGAGCCGGTAAAAGTGCCGTATCATCTCATTGATATCTGTGCTCCTGGAGAGAAATATAATATCTTTCAGTATCAGCAAGACTTCCTTCGTGCTTATGAAGACATAGAGAATAGGGGAGTGTTGCCAATACTTTGTGGTGGCTCAGGACTCTATGTGGAGTCCGTTATCAGAGGTTATCATCTGTCGCCTGTACCCAAGAATGAGGCTCTGAGGACTGAAATGGCAACAAAGACGATGTCTGAACTCACAGCAATCCTAATGGAACTGAAGGAGAAAAACAATTCGGATATGCACAATAAGACGGATGTAGATTCTCCACAGCGTGCTATTCGAGCCATTGAGATTGAGGCTTATAATCTCGAACACAAGACGGAGGACCGCTTCTTCCCCCCTCTTGACACACTTATCATCGGTGTGGATATTCCAAGAGACGAACGTAGAGCCAAGATTTCTTCACGTCTGAAGGCAAGAGTGGATGAGGGAATGGTGGATGAAATCAAGCGAATCATAGCTTCTGGTGTGGATCCTGAGGATTTGATATATTACGGATTGGAATATAAATACGTCACAGAGTATGTGATAGGTCGCCGCTCTTACGATGAAATGTTGCGTGAACTTGAGATTGCAATCCATCAGTTTGCCAAGAGGCAGATGACATGGTTCAGGGGAATGGAGCGCCGTGGATGTAAGATACACTGGATAGATGCCTTACTTCCGATGGATGAAAAGGTCAGACAGATACGTGCATTGATGGAATAATGATACAATGAAGACAGTAATAATATATTGCCCAAAGCATGCTGGAATCAAGTCCACCAATAAGAGGTGGAATGAGATAGCCGCAGTACTCCAGCGTTACGAGATCGAATACGACCTCGTAAGGAGTGAGAATGCCCAAAATGTGGAGCAATTAGTGGGTAAATTAGTTCATGATGGCTATGAAAACATTATCATTTGTGGTGGAGATTCTGCTCTAAATGATGCGGTCAACTGCCTGATGAAGGAAGAGAAGGAAGTGCGCGAGCGTGTTACTCTGGGCGTAATTCCTAATGGTCTGATGAATGACTTTGCGAGTTTCTGGGGCTTTACAGACAAAAATTTGGATTATGTCGTGTCATCTCTAAAGCAAAGGAGAGTGAGAAAGGTGGATGCAGGATGTATATCTTATCTTAATACGGAAGGAAAGAAATGCAAACGCTTCTTTCTCAACTGTGTAGATGTAGGTCTTGTGGCAGATATTCAGCGCTTGCGTAAGACGATTCGTCATATCTTTTGGTCGAGGAGATTTTCGTTTTTTGCCTCTCTTCTTGTCATTCTATTCAAGAGAAGTGACTGGAAAATGGAATATACCATCAATTATGAGAAAGAATCCCATAGAGTTATCACCATGTGCGTGGGAAGTGCTTTAGGCTTTGGACAGACCCCTAATGCGGTGCCTTACAGTGGGTTGGTGGACGTGACGGTAATCCTTCAGTCGCAATTAGGTCGCCTTACTTATGGCGCAGGCTTGTTTCTGCTCGGCAAAATCCTTAATTATAAGAATATTCGTCCGTATCGTTGTCATGATGTCACCATATCATGCCCGAAGAAAACTCCATGCTGTGTAGATGGACATGAACTGTCGGGAGTGGATGCAAGCGTAGAGCCGGCGAGAATATACGTAGAGAAAGAAAGTATCAATTTTATCATTGAAAAGCTATAATTGCCATTTTTTATGCAGAGAACAATGTCAGACTGTCAAGGTGGCATTGCTCTCTGTTTTTATTTTATGTCAGAATGCGATGTCCAAATAATCAAACCATCCAACAATAAGACTCATGTCATTACTTAAAACGACAAGAAAGAAGTCGTCTTCTAATGTGAAAATGCTACATTTTTGCTTTGCCAATAATACAATGTTATTAAATATGAACTTTTTTTATCTATTTATCAAAAAAACAATAGCATTTATTTGCAAAGAAAAAAAGTTTTTTCTACTTTTGTAGATGAAATGATGTATGTCAACCTAACAATACGTTTTTTCTGAGGCAACCTAATAATATTATTTTAATCTTGCCCCTAATCTATAATAGAATCTATAGTTCGCCTTCAAGGGGTGGACTACCTAAATAATAATAATTATAAACCTTAATATAGTGACTATGAGTTATCTCAAATTTGAAAAAGCTCAGATGGCAAATCTACAGGAATCAATGTACCGGGAAGTACTTCGTACTAATCGTTCTGGAGCTTATGCCTATAGAACTTTCGTGGATTGTAATACTCGCAAATATCATGGTCTGCTGGTGGCTCCAATCCCGGAGATTGATGAAGATAATCATGTCCTGCTCTCATCTCTTGATGCCACGGTGGTCCAGCATGGCGCTGAATTCAATCTTGGCGTCCACAAGTATCAGAGCGGGGTGTTCAGCCCTAACGGACATAAGTATATTCGCGAGTTCAGTCTCGAAACCATTCCTACTACGCTCTATCGTGTGGGTGGCGTAATCCTCAAGAGGGAAATCATCTTCCAGGCGTACAATACACGTGTGTTGGTACGTTACACCTTGGTGGACTGTCATAGTTCCACGATACTGCGCTTCAAGCCATTCCTTGCCTTCCGCAGTGTGAAGACATGTATGCACGAAAATACTAATATCATTCGTGACTATCATGAAGTGGACGGAGGCATCAAGACCCATCTCTATGAGGGTTATCCTGACCTCTATATGCAGTTCTCCAGAAAGTCAGAATTCATATTCCGACCAGACTGGTATCGTGGACTTCTCTACGATAAGGAATTGGAGCGTGGCTATGAGGGAGTGGAGGATCTCTATGTTCCTGGATATTTTGAGATTAGTGCAAAGAAGGGCGACCAGATTGTTTTCGCCGCAGGTCTTGAAGAAGTAAAGCCAAGCACATTGAAGAAAGTATTCGATCAGGAGGTGAAATTACGCACTCCACGTGATAATTTCTATCACACACTCGTCAATTCTGCTCACCAATTCCACATGAGAGTGAGTGACAACGAGCGCTATCTCCTCGCTGGCTACCCTTGGTTTAAGGTACGTGCGCGTGATATGTTTATCTCATTGCCAGGCCTTACGATAGCTATTCAGGAGAATGATTATTTCAAGCTTGTGATGGACACGGCGAAAAAGGCAATCTATGAATTTATGTCTGGCAGGCCGCTGACTGGTCTTATCTGCGAGATAGAGCAACCTGACGTGCTCCTTTGGGCAATATGGGCTTTACAGCAGTATGCACATGAGATGGGTAATGCCATTGCATATCAGGAATATGGCACTTTCCTTGAGGATATGTTGCGCTTCATAGAGAGCGGAAAGCATCCTAATCTTGAACTAAAGGAGAATGGTCTCTTGCATATAGAAGGCAGGGATGAGCCTATGACCTGGATGAACAGCACGGTAAATGGCAAACCTGTCGTTCCACGTACAGGATATGTAGTGGAGATAAATGCGTTGTGGTATAATGCTCTGAAGTTCATTGCAGAGATGGCAATATCCAATGGCAAGCCAGAAAAGGCTGCCGAACTTGATGCTCGTGCCGACATTGCAAAGGAATCATTCCAGCGTATCTTTGTCAATCCTAATGGTTACCTATTCGACTATGTGGAAGATGGCATCACGGATTGGAGCGTGCGTCCTAATATGATATTCCCAGTGGCATTCGATTATTCTCCTCTTGAGCCGGAACAGAAGAAGTCTGTCCTTGACTTCTGCACTCGTGAGCTCTTGACTCCTAAGGGATTGCGCACGCTTTCTCCAAAGTCTGGTGGCTACAATCCTATATATGCCGGAGCGCAGACACAGCGTGACTATGCTTATCATTCAGGAACAGCATGGCCTTGGCTCGGTGGTTTCTATATGGAAGCTTGCCTTAAAGTCTATAAGCGCACGCGTCTCAGCTTCGTGCAGCGTCAGATGTTGGGCTATGAAGACGAGATGCAGAATCATGTAGTGGGCTCTATCTCAGAGCTTTTCGATGGCAATCCGCCTTATCACGGACGTGGAGCAGGATCATTTGCCATGAATGTGGCAGAGATACTTCGTACATGGAGATTGATAGACCAGTATAAAGTTTAATGTCGGGAGGAATAACACAATGAAAGTATTAATGTTCGGTTGGGAGTTCCCACCAAAGATATATGGCGGACTTGCGGTTGCTTCCTATGGCATCACCAAGGGATTGAGCCTTCAGGGCGATGTGGAGACCACATTCTGCATGCCAAAACCTACTGGCAATGAGGAGAAATTCCTCAAGATAATCAATATGAGCCAGGTGCCTATCGTATGGCGTGACGTGCAGTATGAAAATATCAAGGATCGCTTTGTGGGTCATACAGCGGATGATTATTATCGTTTCCGTGACCATATCTATGCAGATTTCAATTATATGCAGGGTCTTGATGACCTCGGATGTATGGGTTTCGCAGGAGGCTATCCAGGCAATCTGCATGACGAGATAAACAATTTCTCCATCATAGCCGGCGTGCTGGCGAGGTCAGAGCAGTTTGACATAATCCATGCTCACGACTGGCTTACCTATCCGGCAGGCGTTCATGCCAAGATGGTAAGCGGAAAGCCACTGTGCATACACGTGCATGCTACAGATTTCGACCGTTCTCGCGGAAAGGTGAATCCTACGGTTTATTCCATAGAGAAGAACGGAATGGACAATGCTGACTGCATCATGTGCGTGTCAGAGCTTACACGTCAGACGGTCATAAACCAGTATCATCAGGATCCTCGCAAGTGTGTTGCCATGCATAATGCGGTATATCCGCTCTCGCAGGAGTATCTCGATATAGTGCCTCACAAGAATCCTAAGGAGAAGGTGGTGACCTATCTCGGACGTATCACTATGCAGAAAGGTCCGGAGTATTTTATCGAGGCTGCCAAACTCGTGCTTCAGCGTACAGACAATATCCGTTTCTGCTTTGCAGGTTCGGGCGATATGATGAATGCGATGATAGAGCTTGCTGCCGCTTATGGCATTGCCGACAGGTGTCACTTCCCAGGATTCCAGCGTGGCAAGCAAGTGTATGAATGCTATAAGAATTCAGATGTCTTCGTAATGCCTTCCGTATCAGAGCCTTTCGGAATAGCTCCGCTTGAGGCGATGCAGTGTGGCTGTCCTTCCATCATATCCAAGCAGTCGGGCTGCGGAGAGATTCTTACCAATGTCATAAAGGTGGATTATTGGGATGTTTACGCAATGGCTGATGCCATCTATTCCCTTTGCACGAATGAAGGTTTCCATCAGTATCTGGCAGAAGAGGGTATCAAGGAAGTTGCCGGTATCACATGGGAGAAAGTAGGCCTGCGCATACGTCAGTGTTATGACCAGTTGCTCCAGAAGGGATGGTTCAGCAATGACGAATACCAGCAGAATTTCATAAAGTAAACAAGTCAAAACACAGATGGAGCCAGCATCGGTTCTATCTCCCAAAAACGTAAGAATACAATGAAAACAATATGTCTTTATTTTGAGATACACCAGATTACTCATCTCAAGCGTTACCGTTTCTTTGATATCGGTACAGACCATTATTACTACGATGATTATGCCAATGAGCGTACCATCGCATACACTGCAGAGCATTCATATATGCCTGCCCTCACCACTCTTCTGGAGATGATACGTCAGAATCCCGGCTATTTCAAGGTGGCTTTTTCCATCTCAGGTGTAGGAATGGAGCAACTCGAAGACCATGCTCCACAGGTAATCAGCCTGCTTCAGGAACTTAATGAGACGGGTCAGGTGGAGTTCCTCACCGAGCCTTACTCTCACGGTCTTGCTGGTCTTGCCAATGAGGAAAGTTTCAAGCGCGATATAGAGAAGATGTCAGCCAAGATAGAGAGCTGTTTCGGCAAGCGCCCTACTGTGATGCGCAATTCCTCACTTATTTATACCGATGAGATAGGCGAGCAAGTGGCATCCCTCGGATATAAGGGAATGCTCACAGAGGGAGCAAAGCACGTACTCGGATGGAAGTCGCCACATTACGTCTATAATTGCAATATGGCACCGGGGCTCAAGCTTCTCTTGCGCGATGTAAATGCTTCTGATGATATATCGTTGCGTTTCAGCAATACCCAGTGGGAGAAATATCCGCTCTTTGCCGACTGTTACATCAATGATATTGCTAAATGTCCAGAGTCAGAACAGGTGGTGAATATCTTCATGGAGCTGACCGCCCTCGGTATTGCCCAGCCATTGTCAAGTAATATCCTTGAATTTATCAAGGCATTACCTATCTGCGCACGCAATGCAGGGCTTGAATTTGCCACTCCTTCTGAGGTCTGTGACAGATTCCAGAGCGTAGGAGCGCTGGATGTGCCAGAGAGTCTCTCATGGGTGGACGAGGAACGTGACTGCTCTGTATGGCTCGGCAATCAGATGCAGCGTGAGGCTTTCAATAAGCTTTACAGCGTAGCGGATAGACTTCTTATAGCAAAAGACCCTTCACTGCTCAGAGACTGGGATTATCTCCAGGCATCAAACAATTTCCGATTTATGACCACTAAGCCGTCAAATGCTAATATTGACCGTGGTATCTATGACGGACCTTTCGATGCTTTCACCAATTATATGAATATCCTCGGCGACTTCATCTCTCGTGTGCGTGCCATCTATGGTGGTATCGAGAATGACGAACTGGAGCAGATGCTCACCACCATCACCAATCAGGGTAAGGAATTGGAAATGAAGGACAAGGAGATACTGCGTCTGCAGACAAAGCTTGAGAAACTGGATCCTGATGCAAAGCTTCGCAAGACCGCTGTCAAGAAGGCACCTGCAGCTAAGAAGGCACCTGCTAAAAAGAAGACTACAACTGCCAAGAAGACCACTGTAGCCAAGGAAGCACCTGCTAAGGAATAATAGATTAGGTCGCAGATAAGTAGGCGATCAGAATTATTGTTTTATGGAATAGGAGATTACGTCTCTATCTTTTGAGATTTCTTTTTTATGAAGGAATTCCCGAAGGGTATGGAGGTAATCTCCTGTTTTCTATGTTGATGTTTTGAAGTTCCACATATTTGTTAAATCCAAATCGGGCATTAGACCACAATGTTCAAAAACACAAGATGAAATGAAAAACCGTGGACGAAACTCATTGTAGAGGCTTCGTCCACGGAAAACGGAAAGAAATGGGTTTGACTTATGTTACTTTATAAAGAGCTGATTTACTTTGATTCCGCAATCATAGATAGGGGATTCACAATTGTCTTGTGTCTCTTTCTCCAGTGCATCGAAGATTGCATTCTGAATCTCGCCCATATCATCGCTTTTGCTTCCTACGATGGAGACGATGTATCTTCTTGTTTTCATATCTGTTATTATATAATTAAACTTTTATGCAACGCTCAAGTTCGATTAGGACATCATAGACCGTATCATCACCAGTCGCATCATCGTCCAATACATCTTGCAAGATATCTGCAATATCTTTTTTTCCGAAGTATCCAGAAATCGTTGTGCGGAATCTTTTTGTTCTTTCCATATCTGTTATTTGATTGTCAATATTACTGGCTCTTTCTTGCGCTCTGCCTCGTTGATGGCAGTGCAGATTATCTCCATATAATGGCGGGAATTGAGAACCTTACCTTGCTTGGTGTTTTCTCCGACAAGGATACAACCTCTTGTATCTTTCGGCACATTGCCCTCATGGATCATTATTCCGGCAAAGCCTGGTACCTGTTGCAGGAATGGACGGAATGCCTTGAACTTGGATGATGCTGACATCACCACATTATAACAGCCTGTTGGGATTGCAGTAGTTCCGTATCGGTTTTCACCTTTCACGGCTGTCGCTTTCATCGCAATGCGAGCGAATTCTGCTGTACGGTCGGGCTTGGTGTAATCGAAGTGGAGATTACGGTCTTCCGGCTCTAACGTGTTGCACAGCGGCTTGTTGCTGTCGATGTAGAGGTTACCTATCGTGTAACCCTTCTTTTTGTATTTTCTTTCTATTGTTATTTTCATATTATCGGTAATTATTTCAGTTTATGATATGGTAGGGGTCTGTGTTTCGGGTTTCGAAACTATAGAACCAAAACCTTTTGATAAACACCTTTACTCACTCGTCTGATCTTATTATTTTGGCAATAGTAGTGCAATAAACATTTCACATTGGCGCTTTGCCCAGCCTTTACTCTCTCATCTTTAATCTGCTTAACTGTAAATATCTCAGGCAGTTTGTCAAGTATTGGCTCGGCAGTCTTGCGACCGTCAGTCTTGGCATTGATGAGTTGTTCAGAGTCAACGATGTTATTCTGCACTCGCTGTCCGAATATCCTGCACATATTATAATGCGCTGTTTCTCCTACCCATCTGACGAAGTTGACAATTTCGGTCGTCTCCTTGCCATAAAGGGCGACAAGCGGGATTGCTGCACGCATCATGAACTCTCCACAA
>SAMEA3663084__coassemble_394_pt1 | contig 15379 bp, 10 predicted proteins | sample SAMEA3663084__metabat2_high_PE_017 | metagenome-assembled genome bin SAMEA3663084 (sample SAMEA3663084) | pig gut metagenome | biome: pig gut; feature: pig-associated habitat; material: faeces | place: France | collected 2012
TTGGCTGGAAGCCAATACCGAGCGCAGCGAGAGTAACCCGGGACGAAGTCTCGGGGGAAAAAACAAGTATAGGAGAGCTGTCTGGAAGACAGTACCAATCAACCATACAACTAAATACTAAAACAACCAACCAGCCAACTACACCACATTATCAATCTTTCTCTGCAAGCCATTCTTCGAGTACCTGACAATACTCATCATTCTGTTCGGCAAATGGCATGTGGCGAGCACCTACGAAGAGATGCCATTTGGAATCAGGAATGCCGTCATAGAGAGTTTTGCCACTAAAGGAGCACAGAGTTCGTTGAGCCACGTCTCAGGAGTCCATAGTTCAGGATGACCTTCCACGAAAGATTTGCCACAACCCAACTGGTCATACATGATGACAGCTCTGCCTGTTTCTGCCACTCTGTCTAATAGTTCAAAATATCACATATAGGTGGTAAGCGGACCGATGGATCCTTCCGTTTTTCCCCTCACTACCGCCACCGCAACCACTGTAGTATTGATGAAGCGCCAAAGGTAAAAACTATACCTAAGAATATGATATGGTTTATGGATTAAGGAAAGGTGCGGGATATAACTATGCAGGAGTTGTTGGAGAATGCCAAATGCCATTTGAGTGTATCGACCTATTCGCATTCTGGTTCTGCAGCCACAGCGCAGTCCTCTTCGGGAAGTTCGTAGCTCCTGATGCTATGGTCATTGAGAAAAATGCGGTTGAGCGTAAAAGCCAGAGACTCCAGAGTCCGTTCCTTGACAGCAGGCTTCAACTGGCATTCCCATACTGTGATGCAATGCCATCCCATCGTGGCAAGCTTGCGTTGGTCTTCTATGTCACGATTACGGTTGCGTTCAATCTTCGCTTTCCAGAATTCAGTGTTGCTCTTTGGAATCACATAATATCTGCATCCTTCGTGTCCATGCCAGAAGCAGCCGTTCACGAAGACGCACGTCCTGTATTTGCGAAGCACGATGTCCGGATGACCAGGGAGACGTGGATGGTTCAGCCGATAGCGAAACCCTCGGCTGAACAGGAATTTCCTCACCATGATTTCTGGTTTGGTGTTCTTACCACGTATTGACGCCATGCAGTTGTGACGTTGCTCCTTAGTCATTGTGTCCATTATGGATGGTGTATAGTTATTGAGTGAAATTGCCCTTTAACAGCTTTGTTTCCCAATAATTTGATGAATTTGCATTTTATGAAGTTCTTTTCCTATATTTTGATAAAAGACTGATAATTCTCGTAATTGTTTGAAAAGGAAATCCTGTATTGTTTCAATCCGTTAGCGTTACAGTGATGAAGATTTTCAATGCAGACACTGTCTATTCCCAATCGGTCAAGGTCATCAATCGTCACTAGATTGCCTGGATCCTTTCTTAATACTTTTCTGAGAATCCATTCACCTAATGCTTTATTTGGATTTGACATAAGAGCCTTACCTCCTTCCTGGCAAATCTTTGCAGATAATTCCTTGCCATCTGGAAGTAACAATGAAAAAGGAACGTCCCTTGATGGGAAAAAATTAGGAAAGAAATTGTGGATATTTCTCGGTACAGGAATATAAACTTCCAATTCATTTCTTATACGACCTCCTGCATTGAACTGGTTCAAACCGGATCTCTCAGGAACGAAGCGTCCTTTTACCCTATTTTCGGAATATAGAGGTAAAATAACATAATCTATGCCTCTGACCTGTTTCTTTGCCATTGAAATATCTCTATTTGCAGTAGAGAAAAAATTTTCCAACAGTGACAATGGGTCATCAAGAATCTCTACCAGAATGTCTTTGTGCTGTTCCGGCACATCAAAGCGCTTAAGCAAAACGCTTTTGCTTTTGTTGAATGTATATAAGTTCTTGTCATCATAGAAAGTGCACGATGTTTCGTCATCTTTTTCTACATGAATAGAATCAAGGTCAATATACTCATACGGCGTGTTGAAAATTCTTAGTTTACCTTCACATCTGCCTACAATATGATATTGTGTTTCGTCAACGTCATATTGGTTATTGGCGAAGTCCATTCTTTCATTTCTGTATTTGGAAATTTGTTTGGCAAGTCCAAGACCTGTCAAACCATTGAGGTTCTTTTTCAACCGATTGAATTCCGCAATTTTCTCAACGGAATAGTTTTGGTTATGACCTTTTAATACAAATGTCTTTATACCAATTCCCAAATGTTTCAGTCGAGCATCATAAGCAGTGCAGGAACGGGCATCATTTGCAGCTTCATAGTGTTTGCAAAACAAGTTTTCTGCTAAGCGGTAATCCAAATAAGGCACTTCACTTTCGGAAAACAGCTTGCTCAACTGTGACATTAGACGAAGCATTTCAAAATACTTCTCATTGCTCATCCAATTATTCAGGAATGAGTCAAGATTGTTGTAACTATATTCTTGCATACTTTTCGTATTAATGGAACAACGACAGAATTTCCTGCTTGTTTGTATTTTGCTGAGTCAGCAATAGACACGGGAAATGAATAATCTGCAGGATACCCCTGGAAATTGATGCATTCTTTAGGTGTAAGCTTTCTTATTCCAGAATTTGTCAATATGAGGGGAACATTATGTCCGCCAGTTCCCATATTTGCAGTTAAAGTAGGGCAAACATTGCTTTTGTTTTCCCTGACGTATTGTCTTCTCCACTGGTAGATGGTGTCTGAAGATGTCATATCTCTGCATAATTCCTCATAGTGTGGAAATTTTTCTGTATAATAGTATTTTGTATCCACTTCACCGCTTTCTATACAACTTTTGATTGTCTTGGTAAGATTTTCTTTGGGTGGAAAGTGAAAATCATTGTAATTAGGCACTTGTGTCGGGTCAAAGCATACTATGAATATACGCTCCCTATTCTGCGGGACGTTCGCATATTCCATAGCATTCATGACTTTATGGAATACCACATAGCCCAGTTCTTCCAATGTGTCTTTGATGACAGCAAAAGTCTTGCCGTTATCGTGTGTGTAGAGATTCTTTACATTTTCGAGATAGATAGCCTTAGGACGCTTCCTGCGTATTATTTCAGCAACATCAAAGAAAAGAGTTCCTCGTGTATCATCGAAACCTTTCCTGTAACCAGCGATGGAAAATGCCTGACAAGGAAATCCTGCACACAAAACATCAAAACCATCTGGTATAAAACTTTTGTTTGTTTCTTTCGTGATATCGCCAAAAGGAACTTCTCCGAAATTATGGAAATAAGTTTGCTTGGCATTTTCATCCCATTCAGACGAATAAACACATTCACCACCGCAGTCCTGCATAGCTATTCTAAAACCTCCGATACCGGCAAATAGGTCAATGAATTTGAAATCAGGTTTTTCTTTTGCCTGAAAAGGAGCAGACTTTGCATCATTGAATAGGTTTAGGCTGAAAGCATCCAATGTATCGCTTGCGAAACCCTCTTTACAGGCTTCAAGACCTAAAGTCCATCTCTGCCAGTGGTCAAGCAAAACTTCTCCCTTATTTTCATAGTATTTGCATTCTTCCTTGTCTCTTAGATTAAGGTAATGTGTCACAATGGCAGCCTGGTCAGAAAAAGAAATGAGACGTCCATCTTCATCAAGACAATCTTCTACATACAATTGTGTATGCATATTTTCTTTCCCGGAAAGAAATGTTTCGATTGAAAATTCAGGAGCTTGTTCTTTTTTCTTTTTCATTAGATTGCTTATATATGTTCACTTTTAATGACGTTCATTATTCAATACAGATTGCAAAGTTACAAAAAATAATCTATATTGCATTACATTTGATGTTTTTTTTGATATTGCGACTCTAACTGATTTTACTTTACTGGCTTTAACTGCTTCTGAATGGTACTTATTGTTTATACCGTTTATCCCAAATCGGTCAATAGAAGTGGAATGATATGTGGTCGATTTTGTAATACGTTGACAATGGTCTATTTATAAAACCTATTTTCTAATGGCGGTCATTAGAAATCACTATTAGCAAAGAACTTATAATCAAGTAGTTGCAAAGTCAACTACCGAAAAAAACGTACTAATGACCGATTTGGGTTTATACCATGCTTCCTTATAATTTCCAAAAAACAAACAGCCGGCTTGAGAAGAAAACTCAAACCAGCTGTCGTATAAATGCTTTTCTGTCAGAGAGAAAAGAGTGCTTTTACTGCGTGATAACTATGCTTTCGCATGGTGATGACTTACTCATAATCCTGCCAAGCCTTAATCTGAAGGTCTTCGATGCCGATGCGGCAGAATGCTTCGATGAAGGCAGAAGCGAGGCGAGCGTTGGTCATAAGTGGAATGTTGTGGTCGATTGCTCCACGACGAATCTTATATCCGTTGGTCAACTCGCGAGAAGAGTGGTTCTTTGGAATGTTTACGATGAGGTCAAACTCATGGCTTGCTATCATATCCATTACGTTAGGGACATTAGAACCGTCCTCGTCAGGCCATCCAACTGCGATAGCCTTGGCACCGTTGGCATTGAGATAATCGGCTGTGCCCTGGGTGGCATATACCTTATATCCAGCCTTAGTCAGAGCCTGAGCGGCATCAAGCATAGATGCTTTCTCCTTTGCACTACCAGAAGAAATCATTACGCCCTTGTCCTTAGAAGGAATCTTGTAGCCTGTAGCAATGAGAGAATTGAGCAATGCCTCGTCGAAAGAGTCACCGATACATCCTACTTCACCTGTAGAACTCATGTCAACACCGAGTACTGGGTCAGCATTCTGGAGACGATTGAATGAGAACTGGCTTGCCTTAACACCCATACGGTCGATGTCAAACACAGACTTCTCTGCCTTCTGATAAGGTGCGTCGAGCATAATGCGGGTAGCTGTCTCGATGAAGTTGCGCTTGAGCACCTTGCTGACGAATGGGAATGAGCGAGAAGCACGGAGGTTACACTCGATAACCTTTACGTCGCGACCCTTTGCAAGATACTGGATATTGAAAGGACCAGAGATATTAAGCTCCTTGGCAATGGCGCGAGAAATCTTCTTTATCTGACGCATTGTAGCAAAAGAAATCTGCTGTGCTGGGAATGTCATTGTAGCATCACCAGAGTGAACACCTGCATACTCTACGTGCTCAGAGATACCGTATTCTACGATTTCACCACATTGTGCTACACCGTCGAACTCTATCTCATTAGTTTCAGTCATAAACTGAGAAATAACAACAGGATATTCCTTAGAAACTTCAGATGCTGCTGCAAGGAAACGCTTAAGCTCTTCGTCGTTATGACATACGTTCATGGCTGCGCCAGACAGTACGTAAGAAGGACGAACAAGCACTGGATAACCTACCTCATCAATGAATTTGCTTACATCATCCATAGATGTGAGAGCGCTCCACTTAGGCTGGTCGATGCCGAGCTGGTCAAGCATAGAAGAGAACTTACCACGATTCTCAGCACGGTCGATGCTTACAGGAGATGTTCCGAGGATAGGCACTGCCTGACGATGAAGCTTCATAGCGAGGTTGTTAGGAATCTGACCGCCAACGGAAACGATGACACCACGTGGATATTCGAGGTCTATTACGTCGAGAACACGCTCGAATGACAGCTCATCAAAGTACAGTCTGTCGCACATATCATAGTCGGTGGAGACAGTCTCAGGGTTATAGTTGATCATGATGGACTTATAACCCAACTTACGAGCAGTATTGATAGCATTGACAGAGCACCAGTCGAACTCTACAGAAGAGCCAATGCGGTAAGCACCTGAGCCAAGTACGATGACAGACTTCTCATTCTTGTAGAAGTTGATGTCGCTTCCTTCTACAGCATAAGTCATATAGAGATAGTTTGTCAGTTCAGGATGCTCGCTTGCCACGGTAGGTATTCTCTTGACAGCAGGGACAATACCGAGCTGCTTACGGTAATTACGTACTGCAAGGTTTTCCTTTTCCATGTTGCCACCCTTAGGCTTGATTACGAAACGAGCAATCTGGAAGTCAGAGAATCCGAGAACCTTAGCCTGACGCATAACCTCTGGAGTGATTTCTTCGAGAGAATTGTAGCCTTCGAGTTTCTTCTTGAAGTCCACGATGTTCTTCATTCGCTCGATAAACCAAGGGTCAATCTTAGTGAGCTCATAGATGCGCTCGATGGTGTAACCCTCTTCCAAAGCCTGTGCGATAGCGAAAATGCGAAGGTCGGTAGGGTTTGCGAGCTCTTCATCTATGTTGTCAAATTTAGTATGGTCATTGCCTACGAAGCCATGCATACCCTGTCCAATCATACGGAGACCCTTCTGAAGCATTTCTTCGAAAGAGCGACCGATGGACATAATCTCACCTACAGACTTCATTGATGAGCCAAGTTTGTGGCTTACACCAGCAAACTTCGTGAGATCCCAACGAGGAATCTTGCAAATCATATAGTCGAGAGAAGGAGCAACATAAGCAGAGTTGGTAGTACCCATTTCTCCTATCTGGTCAAGAGTGTAGCCGAGAGCAATCTTAGCTGCAACGAAAGCGAGAGGATAGCCAGTAGCCTTTGATGCAAGAGCTGAAGAACGAGAGAGACGAGCATTGATCTCGATGATACGATAGTCGTTTGTCTCAGCGTTGAAAGCATACTGAATGTTACACTCACCTACAATCTTAAGGTGGCGTACACACTTTACTGCAATCTCCTGAAGCATCTTGACCTGATCATCGGTAAGAGAGCATGTAGGAGCTACAACGATAGACTCACCGGTATGGATGCCGAGTGGGTCGAAATTTTCCATTGAAGCCACTGTGAAGCAATGGTCGTTAGCGTCACGAATTACCTCAAATTCTATCTCTTTCCATCCTTTCAGTGACTCTTCTACGAGAACCTGTGGTGCGAAAGTGAATGCAGACTCAGCAATCTCTCTGAATTCCTTTTCGTCCTTACATACGCCAGATCCAAGACCACCGAGGGCATAAGCGGAGCGAATCATGATAGGGAAACCAATCTTGCGAGCTGCTGCGATGGCGTCCTCCATGTTCTCACATGCTTGAGAAACAGGAACCTTGAGGTCAACCTTATTGAGTTCATGAACGAAGAGGTCGCGATCCTCGGTGTTCATGATAGCTTCAACACTTGTACCCAGTACTTCAACGCCGTACTTTTCGAAGACACCATTCTTGTATAGAGCGGTACCGCAGTTGAGTGCAGTCTGTCCACCCCATGCAAGGAGAATGCCGTCAGGACGTTCTTTCTTGATGATTTCTGTGATGAAATACTCAGTTACAGGGAGAAAATAGACCTTGTCAGCGATACCTTCGCTGGTCTGGATAGTAGCGACGTTAGGGTTTACGAGAACGCTGCTAATACCTTCTTCGCGAAGAGCCTTGAGGGCCTGGCTACCAGAGTAGTCAAATTCACCTGCCTGTCCGATTTTAAGAGCACCGGAACCGAGTACGAGGACTTTTTTGATCTTTTTATTCATTGGTGTTTAAGTGTTAAGTTTGACCTTGTTATGTCTTATCTTTTTGCTATTATAAAAAGGGTTTGCCCAAATTGGGTGCAAAGTTAATAAAAAATCTTCAAAATAAATATCGTTTATATCTATTTTATTTCGATATTTTTTATATGTATATAGAATAGGCTCTACAGGGTCGTTTAACCTGTAGAGCCTATAATATTGATAATTAACTATTCATAGAAGCAAGGAATTCCTCATTGCTTCGAGTATGGTTGAGAGAATTGTCGATGAGGTTCATAGCCTCAAATGCAGTCATATCCGAGATATGCTTACGCAAAATCCACATTCTGTCGAGTGTAGTCTTGTCGTGGAGCAGGTCATCACGACGAGTGCTGCTCTGTACAAGGTTGACAGCAGGGAATATTCGCTTGTTGGCAAGAGAACGATCGAGTTGGAGTTCCATATTGCCAGTACCTTTAAATTCCTCGAAGATTACCTCATCCATCTTGCTGCCGGTATCGATAAGAGCAGTAGCAATAATAGTAAGTGAGCCACCTCCTTCGATATTACGTGCAGCTCCGAAGAAGCGCTTAGGCTTCTGCAATGCGTTTGCGTCCACACCACCGGTGAGAATCTTGCCAGAAGCAGGAGCTACAGTATTGTAAGCGCGAGCGAGACGAGTGATGGAATCAAGGAAAATGACGACATCATGACCGCACTCCACGAGACGTTTTGCCTTTTCGAGTACGATGCCAGCAATCTTGACGTGGCGTTCTGCAGGCTCATCGAATGTAGAGGCGATAACCTCAGCATTGACAGTGCGAGCCATATCCGTTACTTCTTCAGGACGTTCATCGATGAGAAGCATCATAAGATAAGCCTCAGGATGATTGGCGGCGATGGCATTAGCGATATCCTTCATGAGGATAGTCTTACCAGTCTTAGGCTGAGCCACGATGAGAGCACGCTGTCCTTTACCAATAGGGGAGAAGAGATCTACGACTCTGGTGGAGCGATTTGTAGTCTTTGGGTCTCCACAGAGGTCGAATTTCTCATTAGGGAACAGAGGGGTAAGATGCTCGAAAGCAAGGCGATCACGAATCTCTTCAGGGTCTCTTCCATTGATTTTGTCAATACTTGTCAGAGGGAAATACTTTTCTCCTTCCTTTGGAGGACGCACATGGCACTGAACGACGTCGCCAGTCTTCAGGGAATACTTCTTTACCTGCTGGACAGTCAAGAATATGTCGTCAGGAGAAGAGAGGTAATTGAAATCACTTGAGCGCAGGAATCCATATCCGTCAGGCATCACTTCGAGGACGCCATTAGCGGTTACGATATCGTCGAAATCATAAACAGACTCCTTCTGTGATGAAGTAGAACTTCCTAAAGGATACTGCTCTACCATAGAAGTAGGATTGTCGAAGATGTCGTATTCTACGTTAGCATAATGGTCTTCTACAGGAAGGTCGATTACAGTAATGAAATCTGTACCGTCGCCAGGGTCGCCTTCCCATACTCCAGCAGGCTCTTGTAGGTCTTCTTCGGCAGCATTGTGTGCCTGTACCTTAGCCTGAAGCTGAGAGAGAAGGTCGTTTTCGCTTTCAGAAGTCTCTGCTATTACTGTCTCATCTTCAGGGCTTTCGGTATATGTAGAGTTTGTGTCAGTCTTGAGAAAATCTGGTACCTCAACGTCATTGGATGGAGCAATATTATTATTGTGCTCATTTTCTTCAAATTCCAGTTCGCGCTGTACGACAGCTTTTTTCTGATTGTTGAGGGAGAGAGCTTCAGCCTTTGCCTGAGCAGCCGCAAGGATTTCCTCCTTAGTGCGGCGTGCACGTCTCTTTTTAGGAGCCGGAGCTACAATCTCTTCGGTTCCTTCTTCGGGAGTGGATGCTTCTGTCTCTGTAATCTGCTCCAATTCCTCCTGAGCCTTTTGTGCAGCTAAAGCGGCAGCTTCTTCGAGAGCTTTTTTGGAAGGGCGTCCACGTTTCTTCTTAGGTGCCTCTTCTGTTGGTTCTTCATCTGAGACTGTTGTCTTTGTTCGTGTTTTTCTCTTAGGCTTTTCTTCTTTCTCTGCGTCAAAGTCGAAGTCGCCGATGATGTAAGAAGCGAGAGCCTCTACGCCATCAGCAGCAGTCAGATTAGAGCCTAAAGCCTTTGCAATGGTCTCCAATTCTTCCGGTGACTTTGCTAAAAGTTCGTCTTTACTATACATATTATATTGATGTATGTTTTGTGTTATGAACAAATATATTTCGATTGGGGAATGCGTTTCCAAAGGGGATAATGAACTTATGGGAAACGCAGAAGTTGATAAACTGGATGCAAAGGTACGTATTTTTATTCATTCAGCAAAACATTTTGTGGATTTTTTTATAAAGAAGACGTTTCTTCTTCATAAAATCTGTCGAAATATGTCCTCAGCAAACTTGTATCTTCGATAATGGAACGAATCTCATTGAGCTTTTTTTCGTTCTCTGAACCGGGAATCCAAAGTTTTATATATCCATTGATGGAGTATTTCTGCATCATGTGTTCGAGGAATCTTTCCCAGTGTTCCTCTTTGCTTTTTTCTTGATAGTGTTCTAATCCGAACTGGACAGTGCGTCTGAAAATGGAATCTACGGAAATGTCTCTGTCAGCTTCAGCCACGATTCTTCCATAGATGGATCTCGGCTCATGGGAAGCGGAGGCGCGATGATCCTCGATTGCTTCCTTCATTATCTTTATTTGCGCGGGCGAGAACCATTTTCTGAGTCTCATATCATTTTGCAGTATCTTGCCGCCATTGATATGGTGCAGAGCGCGTGGTCCCGACATTCCGATGTCGTGATAAGCGGCAATAGCGTATGACATATTGATGTCCGTACCGAGTTGGCGGGCAAGTTTCATGGATGAGCGAATTACCTTGGTCACGTGCTCTATGTTGTGTGCCTTATCAAATTCGGAATATTTTGGGAGGATTTTTCCCTCTATAAATTCCATAAGGTCAAGTGAGACGTTGTTGCCTGTCATAGGGATGTTTGGTGTTAAAACAATGTATTTTTTAGCTACATTGAGTCAGATTATAAGAAAAAGTGTCGATTATTTTTGCAAATGTAATTAAAATTGTTTACTTTTGCAAAGTTTTTAAAGATTTTTTGCATGGATAATGACATTATTAAGATAAATAGTCCAAAGTCATGGCTTCTTGCAGCCCGCCCCAAAACCTTGTCTGCCGCGGCTGTTCCGGTGCTTATAGCTACGGCTTTGGCTTGGAAGAAAGATGGAGGCGAGAGTTTTCACTGCATTGCGGCTGTGCTTTGCTTCCTGTTCGCTTTCATAATGCAGATAGATGCCAATTTTATCAATGATTATTTTGACTTCAAGCGAGGCAATGACGATGAGACCCGACTCGGTCCGAAGCGTGCCTGTGCAGAAGGGTGGGTGAGTGACCACGCTATGCTGTGGGCGATTTGCATTACCACAGTCTTGGCTTGCTTTGTCGGTCTGCCGCTCGTTCTATATGGCGGGATGGACATGATGATGGTCGGAGTCTTGTGCGTGGTGTTCTGTTTTCTTTATACTACCACCTTATCTTATATGGCTTTGGGTGACGTTCTGGTCCTTGTGTTCTTTGGAATAGTACCAGTTTGCTGTACTTATTATGTCGAACTCTCCCGTGCCTTTAATCCTCTTTTCGATCAAACGGTATGGATGTCGGTGGCTTGCGGTCTGGTAATCGACACCTTATTAATAATAAATAACTATAGAGATTATGATAATGACCGCCGTGCCAACAAGAAAACGCTTGCCGTGATGATAGGTCGGAAAACCATGTCGGCTGTCTATTTGCTGATGGTTCCAGTGGCATTGGCAATAAACCTCTGTTGTACATTTACAATTCCGATGATTGTCTCGTGTGTGATAATTCTTGCTCTCCACTTTATGTCTTGGAGGAAGATGATGAAAATAGGCGAAGGAAAAGAATTGAACTCTGTACTTGGCCTGACAGCGAGAAATATTCTGTTGTATGGTATTTTGACAAGCATAACTGTCATTTTATCATAAAAATACTAAAAATGTGCAGAAATACAGGTCGTTGAGGCATTTTTGTGCAAATGAATTTTGCTTAACCAAAAATTCTTTGTACCTTCGCATCGCATTATAGTTAGTGATGTATCTTAATCTTCGACCTATTAGAAAAACATTTTCTTAGAGTTATATAACGTAATATCTAAACTAATACAAATCTTTAAACAATGAAAAAGTACAATTTCAATGCAGGACCATCAAAGCTTCCACGTGAGGTTATTGAGGCAACAGCAGCTCAGTGTCTTGATTTCAATGGTTCAGGTCTTTCTCTTATGGAGATTTCTCACCGTGCCAAGGATTTCCAGCCGGTAATGGATGAGGCAGTTGCTCTGTTCAAGGAATTACTCAATATTCCTGAGGGTTATTCTGTTATCTTCCTCGGCGGTGGTGCATCTCTCGAGTTCTGTATGATTCCATATAACTTCCTTGAGAAGAAAGCTGCTTATCTCAACACTGGTGTTTGGGCTAAGAAGGCTATGAAGGAAGCTAAGTTGTTTGGTGAGGTAGTAGAAGTTGCTTCTTCTGCTGATGCTACATACACATACATCCCTAAGGATTACGTAATTCCTACAGATGCTGATTACTTCCACATCACAACAAACAATACTATCTACGGTACTGAAATCCGCAAGGACCTCGATTCTCCAGTTCCATTGTTCGCTGATATGTCTTCTGATATCTTCTCTCGTCCTATCGACGTTAGCAAGTATGGCATGATCTATGGTGGTGCTCAGAAGAACCTCGCTATGGCTGGTGTTACATTTATCATTGTAAAGGATGAACTCCTCGGTAAGGTTTCTCGTCAGATTCCTACTATGCTCGACTACCGTACACACGTCGAGAAGGGTTCTATGTTCAATACTCCTCCTGTAGTTCCTATCTATTCTGCTCTTGAGACTCTCCGTTGGATCAAGAGAAACGGTGGTGTTGAGGCTATGGATAAGCTCGCTCAGCAGCGTGCAGAGATCGTTTACAACGAAATCGATCGCAACAAGCTCTTCAAGGGTACTGTTACCAATGTTGAGGATCGCTCTCTCATGAATATCTGCTTCGTAATGAACGAAGAGTACAAGGAACTCGAGAAGGACTTCCTCGACTTCGCTATGAATGAGCGTGGTATGGTTGGTATTAAGGGTCACCGTTCAGTTGGTGGTTTCCGTGCTTCTTGCTACAACGCAATGACAATCGAAGGCTGCGAGGCATTGGTTGCTTGCATGAAGGAGTTCGAGGCTAAGCACTAATATGCTTTAGGGTCTCTGAAACCAATTATTTTCAGTATTAAACAGATATATTAAGGAGAAGAAATCCTCCTGAATAAAAATAAAAAACTATGGCTAAAGTTTTAATAGCAACAGAAAAGCCTTTCGCTCCAGCAGCAGTTGCTGGCATTAAGGAAGTTATTGAGAATGCAGGTCACGAGCTTGTTCTCCTCGAAAAATATACAGAAAAGAAGCAGCTTCTTGAGGCTGTGGCTGACGTAAACGCTATCATTATCCGTTCTGATAAGATAGACGCTGAGGTCCTCGACGCTGCAAAGGAGCTTAAGATCGTTGTACGTGCAGGTGCTGGTTACGATAATGTTGACCTCGCTGCTGCTACAAGCCACAACGTAGTGGTTGAGAATACTCCTGGTCAGAATTCTAACGCAGTTGCTGAGCTCGTTCTCGGTCTCCTCGTTTACACTGTACGTAACTTCTACAATGGCAAGGCAGGTACAGAATTGATGGGCAAGACTCTCGGTATCCTTGCTTTCGGTAATGTAGGTCGCAACGTGGCTCGCATCGCTAAGGGCTTCGGTATGAACGTAATCGCATACGATGCTTTCTGTCCAGCTGAGGCTATTGAGGCTGCTGGTGTTAAGGCAATGGCTTCACAGGCTGAGCTCTTCAAGGAGGCTGACATCGTTTCTCTCCACATCCCTGCAACTGCAGAGACTAAGCAGAGCATCAACTATGACCTTTGCAGCACAATGAAGAAGGGGGCTATCCTTATCAATACTGCTCGTAAGGAAGTTATTGACGAGGCTGGTCTTCTCAAGCTTCTCGCTGAACGCACTGATCTCAAGTACATCACTGACATCAAGCCTGATGCAGATGCTGAGTTCGCTGCATTCGAGGGCCGCTACTTCTCTACTCCTAAGAAGATGGGTGCTCAGACAGCTGAGGCTAACTCTAATGCTGGTATCGCTGCTGCTAACCAGATCAATGCATACTTTGCAGATGGTTGCACCAAGTTCCAGGTAAACAAGTAAGCTTCCACTCAGAACTTAATCAAGTTCTTTGAGAATAATATTATTCAATAGCCAATCTGGGGGAACTCAGGTTGGCTATTGTCTTTTCTGCTTGGTTGTCTTTTGGAATGAAAAATATTTCTGGACAATAAGAGCGCTTGTGAGAGAAGAAAATATCGATTTCCGAATTCATAATCTTATGTTTTTGCACTCATAATCTTATGTTTTGCACTCATAATCTTATATTTTTGCACTCATAATCTTGTATTTTTAACATAATCCTTGAAGAATTTGCGAGCAACTGGAAAGTTGTTGGGAAATTCGCGAGTATTGTGCTGAATTCATAACTTATAGAGTATCAGTGTGTTGCGATGATATTGGTCGGTTGCTTGTTCGCAAAAAGCGGCTGAAATGTAGTTTTTGGACAGAAAAAGCTAAGATATTACCTTGTAAAAGCTATGATATTACCTTGTAAAAGCTAAGCTTTCGCAGTGTAATAACTAAGCTTTCACCTCCCAATATCTATGCTTTCGCATTACAGACTCATGATTCTATGCTTTTGAAAGCAAAAGTTTGTGGTTTTTGTCTTGATTTTCTGGAAAAGTCTTGTCGCGGAAAAGTCTTGCTGTTTAACAAATGCAAAAATATGTAAATCGAAGAAACTGGCTAAGGTTTGACGCTTCTTTAGTTGAACGTTGCAAGTTGCGGTGTGGCTTAATTTCTTCCCGTCGTATGATGTAGGATAATTGGTCGCAAAAATAATTTTTCTTTATCCAAATGTGGTAAGGTGTTGACTAAGTTAAGGTTACTAAGAGAGAGCCAAATATAAACTATTTTACCCCCTCAAAGTTTTGTTGAAATTGTTTTGAGTATAGGAAAAAATGTAGTATCTTTGCAATCGAAAATCAACTAAAAAGGATAAGAGAGAAGGGATGTATGCGAAGAAAAGTTTTCCAAAACGGATAACTTTTTAAAATCAAAAAGGTAAAAAGTTTCCTGATACGCCTAACAAATCTAACCTCAATTCTTTTCTAACTTATTTACTTACAGATAATAATAACATACAAAAACATATTCATCAATCAAAATGGAATTTCAGAATTTTTCAATTCTTAAGCGTGATGGTTCACGTGACCAGTTCTCACTGGATAAGATAATGACTGCTATTATCAAGGCTTTTGACGCAGTTAAGGAACCGTATAGCATCGGCTCAATCTCAAAGATTATCAGCCATCTTGAAATAAAGGATGATATCAAAGTGGAAGACATCCAGAATCAGGTGGAAGTGGCACTGATGAAGGAAGGTTACTATCAGGTGGCTAAGAGTTTTATGCTTTATCGTCAGAGTCACTCTGAAGATCGTGAGACTTTGGAAAAACTCAACTTTCTTACTTCATACATGGATGCTACAAATGCAGCAACAGGTTCCAAGTATGATGCTAATGCCAATGTGGAGCACAAGAATATTGCAACTTTGATAGGTGAACTGCCAAAGTCAAACTTTATCCGTCTCAACCGTCGTCTTCTGACCAATCGTATCAAGAAGATGTATGGCAAGGAGTTGTCGGATAAATATATCGATCTCTTGACCCACCACTTTATATATAAGAACGATGAGACAAGTATTGCGCCTTATTGCGCCTCTATTACGATGTACCCTTGGCTTATCGGTGGAACAATGGGA
>SAMEA3663084__coassemble_571_pt1 | contig 12725 bp, 9 predicted proteins | sample SAMEA3663084__metabat2_high_PE_017 | metagenome-assembled genome bin SAMEA3663084 (sample SAMEA3663084) | pig gut metagenome | biome: pig gut; feature: pig-associated habitat; material: faeces | place: France | collected 2012
CTCATAAATCTACCCTTAATCGTGTATTGGATGATAGTTGCGGATTTTAGGTATCATTGACAATGGAGAGCAATACGTCCTCTTTTCCGGCATAACCGTCAAGGTGCAGGTCGGAGATATGCACTATCCTGTAGCCCTTGAAGCTCTCCGGCAATCCTTTGCAAGGTATCTCCACCTTCTTTGTCTCATGGAAATAGCGTCCGAAAAGGTTGCCGTAAGCGAAGAGGCAGAGCCACAGTCCTGCCAGTCCTAATGCTGTGAAACCGAATGGGCGGTAAGCTACATGGAAATGAAAGAATAATGCCAGCACCTTCGCTATGATGTAAGCGATATGTGGGAGTAGGGCAACCCCAAGGGTGATTGCTATCAGGAGGGTGATAATCATTTGATATTTTACGGAGTAAATAATGAAGATTTAAGGGAGAAGAGTGGGAGATAGCTTACTTAAAACTGCATTCCTGCTCCCACACCTACAAAGGCATGTGGGCGGAAAGACTTGCGTGATTTGTTGCTTTTGCCGTTTTTCTGAAGATAACGGTAGTATTCACAGGCGGCAAGGAGGAAGGCACCAGTGCCGAAATTGGTGACAGACTTCTGATTGACCACCTGTCCCGGAATAGCTTTCTCGCCGATAGGCTGGACGTAACCTATGCTATTGTCGGGCTGGAGAGCCACAAGAGCAAGGTAATCCCACGCCTTTTGCGCTGCCGCAGCATATTTCTTACCCTTCAGAATGCCGTTGTTCATGCCCCAAAAGAGGCTGTAGCAGTTGAGCGCAGTGCCGCTTGTCTCATATCCAGGAGCCTGTTCCGGATCAAGGATAGAGCGGGTCCAGTGGCCTTCAGTTTGCTGACAATCCACTATTGCGTCTGCAAGGCGCTTGTAATAAGATATATATTCCTTCCTGTGGGCAGCATTCTTTGGCAGGTCTTTCAGCGTTTTTGCAAAGGCATCCATAGCCCATCCGTCCCCACGAGCCCAGAAATCCTTCTTTCCATTCTTGGTAGTATGCTTAGGATAGACATATTTTCCGTCGCGGAAATATAGTCCAGTCTCCTTGTCATACATGATGGAATTGCAGTATTTCCAGTTGTCATACATCTTGTCGAGATATATTTCATCGCCCGTAAGCCTATACATCTTGGTCATTACAGGCATCACCATATAGAGTGCATCTACCCACCACCAGTAGTCTGACGCTTCGCTCCTTGCCTCATATCCCATCACTTCGAGCGCACGCTGGATGTAATAATCGGTAGGACCCATTTCGAGAGTCATCATAGGACTTGCCTTTGCCTTCATTGCGGCATAGGTATTTTTCTTGTTTTTCAGCGGAGCAGAGTAATCATAGCCCTCTGCTGCAAAGTAGAGATCGAGGTAAGTCTGGAAGCAAATCTGCCAATCACCGAAGAGCACAAAGTCTTGTCCCTCACCGTATTTCTTGTATTTCCACTTCTTTTTGTCCGCCTCCTTTGCGCCCATCCATTTGTTTTGTTCTGCCCAAGCAAAAGAATAGTCGCGCCAAGCCTTTACCTTAAAGAGGGAATATGCCTCCATATTGCCAGTATGATATACGGCGGGGTCCCAGAAAGCGCGCTCCTGCTTAGGGTGAGACTGTTGCCAAGCGTTGTTTACATTAGTGATAATGTCTCTTACATTCTCTGTAGTCCATTCCTGTGCGCTCGCTTTCGTGAGGCTGGCAAAAGCCATAATGAGGGTGAGGACGATAAAATAATACCTTTTCATAAGTGTTAGCAGTGTATGTATCTAATGGTTTGCAAAAGTACAAAGTTTCCTCTGTTTATCCAAAAATTATATCACCTCTTTGCTTTTATTATGCTAAAAATGTAGAAAAGGGGGAGAAAAATGATGATGACTGTAAGATATTTCAAAAAAAAAGTGTAATTTTGCACGATAAAATAGATTATAATAATTCTAAAAATAAAAATGGCACAAGAAGATGTATTTAAGAAAATCGTAAGTCACTGTAAAGAATATGGTTTCGTATTCCCATCAAGTGAAATTTACGACGGTCTGGGCGCAGTGTATGATTATGCTCAGAATGGTGTAGAGTTGAAGAATAATATCAAGCAGTATTGGTGGCAGTCTATGGTGCTTCTCCATGACAATATCGTGGGCATCGACTCCGCTATCTTCATGCACCCTACAATATGGAAGGCTTCCGGCCACGTAGATGCTTTCAATGACCCTCTTATCGACAACCGCGACTCAAAGAAGCGCTACCGTGCCGATGTGCTCATCGAAGACCAGATGGGCAAATATGAGGACAAGATAGCTAAGGAAATAGCTAAAGCACAGAAGAAGTTTGGTGATGCTTTCGATGAGGCTCAGTTCCGCCAGACTAACCCTCGCGTTCTCGAAAACCAAAAGAAATACGATGAACTCCATCATCGCTATCACGACGCAATGCAGGGTCCAGACCTTGAAGCATTGAAGCAGATTATCCTCGACGAGGAAATCGTATGCCCAATCTCTGGCACAAAGAACTGGACTGACGTGCGCCAGTTCAACCTTATGTTCTCCACCGAGATGGGAGCAAGCGCAGAAGGCTCTATGAAGGTTTACCTTCGTCCTGAGACTGCACAGGGTATCTTCGTCAATTATCTTAATGTTCAGAAGACTGGACGCATGAAGATTCCTTTCGGTATCGCGCAGATTGGTAAGGCATTCCGTAACGAAATCGTGGCAAGACAGTTCATTTTCCGTATGCGCGAGTTTGAGCAGATGGAGATGCAGTTCTTCATTAAGCCTGGTACTGAGCTCGATTGGTTTGCTAAATGGAAAGAGACCCGCATGAAGTGGCATCAGAATCTCGGCTTCGGAGCAGAAAACTATCGCTTCCATGATCATGATAAGTTGGCTCACTATGCTAATGCTGCCACCGACATCGAGTTCCACATGCCATTCGGTTTCAAGGAGGTTGAAGGCATACACTCACGTACCAACTTCGACCTTAGCCAGCATGCTAAGTTCTCTGGCAAGAAGATTGAGTACTTCGACCCTGAGACCAATGAGTCATACACTCCATTCGTTATTGAGACTTCTATCGGTGTTGACCGTATGTTCCTCTCTATCATGTGTCATTCTTATGATGAAGAGAAGCTTCCTAATGGCGAAACACGCACCGTGCTCCATCTTCCTGCAGCCCTCGCTCCAGTGAAGCTCGCTATCTTCCCTCTGACTAAGAAGGACGGTCTGCCAGAGAAGGCACGCGAGATACAGGATGTTCTCAAGTTCCATTTCAACTGTAAGTACGAGGAAAAGGACGCCATCGGAAAGCGTTATCGTCGTCAGGATGCTATCGGAACTCCTTTCTGTGTCACTGTTGACCATCAGACTCTCGAAGATAACACAGTAACACTGCGCTATCGTGACACTATGGAGCAGAGGCGTGTCAACATTGCCGACCTTCAGGGAATCATCGAAGATCAGGTAACCATCACTTCTCTTCTTAAGAAACTTCAGTAAATGAACAAGTATTTCATCTTATTCCTCGCTCTCATCGGATTTACTTGCATGACATCATGCAGTGAGTCCAATGAGGACGATAACGAATTTGACGACTGGCAGAATCGTAATGAGGCGTATTTTGAAGGCATTTACAGCAAGGCTTCTGCCGCTATATCTGCCGGAGACGCAAAATGGAAGATAATCCGCGTGTATTCCAAGGTGGGACATGTCACTGCAAAGCATACTGATGACATCGTAGTGGAGGTGCTGAGCGAAGGCGAAGGCAAGCAATGTCCTATCTATAGTGACTCTGTTCGCGTGCATTATCAGGGACGTCTGATGCCTACAGAGACGCATACTGACGGTTATCTCTTCGACCAGTCATGGACGGGAAATTATAATTCCGCTACTATGGTTCCGGCAAAGTTTGCCGTTTCCGGACTTGTAGATGGATTTACCACTGCTCTTATGCAGATGCACGAGGGCGACAGATGGCGTGTTTATATCCCTTATCAGTTGGGTTACGGCACACAGGCCTCTGGTTCCATCCCGGCATACAGCACTCTCGTCTTTGATATGACGCTGCATTCATTCGTTCATGTCGGCACTCCTTTCCCTCCATTCCAGTAATATTGCCCTCTGATTAGAAGATTCTCTCATTCTGATTGGATGGGTATCACCCTGTGATTGGATGGGTATCACTCTGTGATTAGAAAGGTGTTACTTTGTGATTATAATGGTATCGCCATCTGATTAGAAGATTTTCTCTGTCTGATTATCAGAATTTCTCCCTCTAATTTGATGGATGTAACTCTCTGATATCTTTTGATTTAGAGTGGAATAAGCAAGGGATGGACGAAAAAATATAAAAAAAATATCGCACTGAGACAATATTTCTCAGTGCGATTTCGTTTTTATGTAAGTGTGTGTGGAATATTCTTCGATAGCTTTACGAATATTCTTCGCTTGCTTTGCAATGTTTTTTTCGACTACTTTACGATTATTCCTTACTCAGTTTGTTCCACATATATATGCCATAGAATGTGTTTACGAGATATACACCATACTTTGCAATGGTCATAAATGAGAACTCTGTGTCCTGGAAAATCCAGATGCAGATTGATGAAATGTTGATGGAAAGCCAGAGATACCACTGCTCCACGTATGCCTTAATACTGATATAGAGAGCTACGATAGAAGCCACAGTAGTGAAAGAGTCAAACCACAGTAGGGCAGGGAAGTCGTAATCAGCCTTCAATGTCTTGAATTGCATATCAGGAAGAATATCCCTCAGCACGCCAATCATCCAAGGTCCGAAGTTCTGAAGGAAGAGACCAAGCAGGTATGTCATCATTGCGACCACGAGGATGGTGATGTAGCGCTGGTTCCAGGTCATGTATCGCGTTCTGATACTTGTGGTATTATCATGTCTTTCGCGCTTTCTCCAGTTCTTCCATCCAAGGAATTGCATAGGAAGATTCCAGAAGATGCGCTGCAAGAAGTCACCATAGATATGGCTGACAAAGCAGATATAGATATGGAGTATGCACTCCACAGTGCCTATAATCCAGTTGGCAAGCGAGCCTTTTGCGCCCAACACCACGCAGAAGACACCGAGCACAGCGCTCAGTGCCGCAATGAAGATATTGGCATTAAATTCACCTTTTACGTAGAAAGAAACGAGAGAGAGGGCACAGATGGAGCCGATAAGCACATAATCGAAGCGATTGAGCGACTTCATGCTTTTGCAGAGTACGTCAGTATATTTATTCATTTTTTTGATGTTATCTGGATAAATCTTGAATTTATTGCGGTGCAAAATTAGTGTTTTTTCTATAAAAATGGAAAGATAAGGTCGTAAAATTACCATATCTCGCAAATTTTTAGTATTTTTGCAGAAAGAATATTATAAGAATATACCTTTTACTATGGATGAAGAAATAAAAGACCTGAACACAGACCTCGACAAAGAAGCTATCGGAGAAACTGATTCTCAGACCATCGCAGAAGGCTCTGAGCAGGATGAAGACGCTACTATGGAGGAAGAAATGCAAGCCGAAGAGGCCGAAGAGGCACACTCGGAGTATAGACCCTCCAATCGCTTTGACGCATCTGCGGTGCATCATTTGAGTGGGATGTACCAAAACTGGTTCCTGGATTACGCATCGTATGTAATCCTGGAGCGTGCCGTGCCCCATATCGAGGACGGTTTGAAGCCTGTGCAGCGCCGTATTCTTCACTCCATGAAGCGTATGGATGACGGCGGATATAATAAGGTGGCTAATATCGTGGGCCACACTATGCAGTTCCACCCTCATGGTGATGCCTCCATCGGAGATGCTCTTGTGCAGATGGGACAGAAGGATTTGCTCATTGATACGCAGGGTAACTGGGGTAACATACTTACGGGTTCCAGTGCTGCTGCGCCACGTTATATAGAGGCAAGACTGAGCAAGTTTGCCCTTGAAACCGTCTTTAATCCTAAGACTACCGAGTGGCAATTCTCTTATGATGGCAGAAATAAGGAACCAATAACATTGCCTGTGAAGTTTCCTCTCCTTCTTGTTCAGGGAGTGGAGGGCATTGCTGTGGGACTAAACTCTAAGATATTACCTCATAATTTCGTGGAGATATGTGATGCGGCAATAGCTTATCTTCGTGGCAATGAGTTTCATCTCTATCCTGACTTCCCTACGGGAGGCTCCATAGACGTAAGTAAATACAATGACGGACAGCGTGGAGGAAACGTCAAAGTGCGTGCAAAGATAGAGAAACTCGACAATAAGACGCTCGTGATACGCGATATTCCATTCTCTCGTACCTCAGAGTCTCTGATTGATAGTATCACCCGTGCTGTGGAGAAAGGTAAGATAAAGGTGCGTAAAGTGGAGGATCTCACGGCTGCTAATGTGGAGATTCTCGTACATCTCACGCCGGGAGTATCATCCGACAAGACGCTGGACGCCCTGTATAAGTTTACTGATTGCGAGGTCAGCATTTCGCCAAACTGCTGCGTTATCCGTGACCGCAAGCCGCAATTCCTTACCATCAGCGACATTCTTCGTTCCTCTACAGACCAGACTCTCAATCTTCTCAAGCGCGAACTTGAAATCCGTAGGGATGAATTGTTAGAGCAACTGTTCTTCATTTCCCTTGAAAAGATATTCATAGAGGAACGCATCTACAAGGACAAGAAATTTGAAAATGCCACCAGTATAGATTCTATCTGCGAGCATATCGATGCGCGCCTCACGCCGTTCTATCATCTCTTTGTGCGTGAAGTGCGCAAAGAGGATATCCTGCGTCTGCTGGAAATCAAGATGCAACGTATAGCAAAGTTCTCTAAAGACAAGGCTGACGAGCTCATGGCACGCATTCAGGCTGAGATAGATGAAATCGAAAAGGACCTCAACCGCATGGTGGACGTGACCTGCGAATGGTACGAACACCTCAGAAACAAATACGGAGCGGAGCATCCGCGCCTTACAGAGATCCGCAATTTCGAGAATATCGAGGCGACGGCAGTGGTGGAAGCAAATCAGAAACTCTACATCAACCGTCAGGAAGGATTTATCGGAACCGGACTGAAGAAGGACGAATTTGTCAGCAATTGCTCAGATATTGACGACGTTATCGTGTTCTATCGTGATGGAAAATTCAAGGTAGTGCGCGTAGCGGAGAAGATATTCGTGGGCAAAAACATCCTGCATCTGCAAGTATGGAAGCGTGGAGACATCCGTACCACATATAATATGGTATATCGTGACGGTAAGGCTGGCTTCTATTATGTCAAGCGTTTCAATATCCCGAGCATCACTCGTGACAAGGAATACGACCTTACCAATGGCACGCCAAGCTCCAGAGTGGTCTATTTCTCAGCCAATCCTAATGGTGAAGCCGAAGTGATAAAGATAACATACGAGCCAAATGTGAAGCTGAAGAAGATATTCTTCGACTATGACTTCACTAATCTTGCAGTCAAAGGACGTGGTTCGAGGGGTAATATCATCTCCAAATATCCTCTCCATCGCATCAGTCTGAAGAGTCATGGACGCTCCACTCTCGGTGGACAAAAAGTGTGGTATGACCCTGATGTCAACCGTCTCAATCATGACGGACAGGGAAATCTGCTGGGAGACTTCAGCGATGGCGACCAGATACTCGTCATATTGCAGGACGGAGACTTCTATGTGACCACGCCAAATGTGGATAATCACTTTGAGACAAACGTCAAGCGCATTGAGAAATTCCACCCTAACAAGGTCTATACCTGCGTGCTCTACGACAAGGATAATAAGAATCTTCCTTACATCAAGCGTTTCCGCCTCGACAAGGCTACGAAGAATCATCATAATTATCTCGTCAATCCGCAGTCGAAGGAGATTATCTTCACTGACGTAGCATTCCCTCGTGTCCTCGTCACATTTGGTGGAGTGGATGCTTTCCGCCCTCAGATGGAGATAGATGCCGAGCAGTATGTGCCTGTCAAGGGCTATGATGCTCGCGGAAAGCGTGTCTCTACGTATAAGATAGAGCGCATAGAGGAACTCGAACCGCTACGTTTCCCGGAGGGACAGGCTGATGATGAAGTTGAAACCACAGAGGGAGAGCCTGCAGAATTGGAAAATCTTGACCCTGATGCAGGTAAGAGTGAGCAGCAGGTGCGTGATGAACTGACTGGTCAGACTTCCCTCTCATTTGATGAATAGTAAGTCTCTTTCTGTCATGATAAGGCTCGCTGCTTTGGTTGAAAGATAATATCAATAGAGAAAAAATTCTGATCACCTACTTATATTTTTATTTGTTGATATTAAAAGCCTTATTATCAAACTGCAAAACAATCTCCTATGAAGGAAAAAGCAAAAGAAAATATATGCGTGAAGATAAGGAAAATGATGGCAATAGTCATCGTTTTCCTTAGTCCTTTTCTGGCAAATGCACAGGAGAAGGGCGATTCTTTGCTTCCCAAAACCGTGCGGATAGACCGTACTACGGCTCTTGCGATAGGCATGACAAACCGTCTTGACACTTATCTCTCGCCGCAGGATTATAAAGGTTCGACAGTGAGATTCCTGTCAAACGTGCTCCGCAGCCGCAGAAATATGTGGGATTTGCAGTTTAGTCACGAAGGGGCAGTCGATATTACGCATAATAAGGCGGACAATGCAGACGCCCTTTCAGGACATTATGACTTCGCTTTTGCCATGATGAAGCGATGGGAAATGCTGGATGGCGCCATGACTTTAAGGGCTGGAGGAATGACAAATCTCTACCTCGGATTTGCCTATAACACAAAGAATGTGGCGAATAATCCGGCACAGGGCTACGCTTCCTGGAGCATAGGATGCGCTGGAAGTGCCACTTACAGGGTGAAGGTGGGGCGTCACATCGTGCCTCTCACTTACGAAGTGCGTATGCCTCTTGTGGGAATAATGTTCTCTCCGGCTTATGGGCAGTCGTATTATGAACTGTTTTACGGTGGAAAGTACGATGACAATATCGTGTTTACTAATGTCTCTACGCCATCGCTCAGGCATCAGTTTTCTGTCGATTTGCCTCTTTGGAGGAAGGCTTCGCTTCGCATAGGCTATCTCGGCGATGTGCGTCAGGCAAAGCCAAATCATCTGAAGCAGCATGAATATTCCCATTCTTTCGTGCTTGGTGTGACACGGGCGTTGTAACTATGCTTTTGAAAAAATATCAATAACACAACTTTTGCCAGCAATATACAGTCTCTTAGTTCCCACTGGCTGAGGCGAAGATTAAAAAAACAATATAGAAAAACATTGAATATATGTAAAAAATAAGCAAGTATATTGTTTTGTTTTTCTCTATTATTCTCCATTCAGTTTATGAAAAAACTCATTCTATTTCTCCTTCCGCTTTTTATCCTCACAGCTTGTGTGGAAGAAGAGCAATATGACAATACGACGCAGGGCAACTTTCAGGCTCTGTGGAAGATAATGGACGAGCATTATTGCTTCTTTGCAGAAAAGAAAAAGGAGTTGGGAATCGATTGGAATGAGGTGAAAGCGCGTTACAGTAAGCAGGCTAACAGTATGCTTTCGCGCGACCAACTCTTCGAATTGCTTGCCTCAATGCTGGGAGAATTGCGCGACGGACACGTCAATCTCTATTCTCCTTTCGACAATGGACGCAACTGGTCGTGGAAAGAAGCTTATCCGGCAAACTATTCCGACACGCTCACACGCAAGTATCTCGGCACGGATTACAGGATAGCCAGCGGACTGAAATACCGCATTCTCGATGATAATACGGGCTATGTGCAGTGCCTTACTTTCGAAAATAGCTTCGGAAATGGCAATCTTGATGAGGTGTTCTATTACCTTGCGCCATGCAGTAAGATAATAATAGACGTGAGAAATAATGGTGGCGGCATGATAACGTCGGCTCAAAAACTTGCTTCTCGCTTTACGGATGAGGAGTTATTGGTGGGATATATCCAGCACAAGACAGGTAGAGGGCATTCAGATTTCTCTGCTATTGAGGCGCAATATCTGCAACCTGGCAAGGGAATCCGCTGGCGTAAGCCCGTCTGCGTCCTTACTAATAGGTCGGTATATAGTGCAGCAAACGAGTTTGTGAAGTGCATGAAGGCGATAGGTCGTGCACGAAAAGGCGCGTCTTCGTCGGTCACAATCATAGGAGATACCACAGGAGGTGGTGCTGGAATGCCGTTCTCCAGTGAGTTGCCAAACGGCTGGGGTGTCCGTTTCTCTGCCTGTCCTATGTATGATGTGGATGGAAACACTACCGAGTTTGGTATTGCTCCCGATGTAAAAGTGGATATAACCGATGAAGATTTCGCCAAAGGTCTCGACACTATCATCGAGGCTGCGAGGCGTTGAGGCAGTGTTATCCAACGGTAAAAGCCGTTGGCACAGTGGCTTGGGTAGTTCGGTGAAAAAGCATAGTATTTTAACATTATAGCTTGAGAATTTAGAAAATAAAATAATCTGATTGGGAATATGCGATTCTTGCTTTAAAATGTAACTGTCTGATAATCAGGGTGTAGTTGCTTTTGCAAAAAGAAAAGTGAGGAAAAACAATGTAAAAGCACCGATCTTACGCTGAAAAAGCCATGCTTTTATGACGTAATATCGGTGCTTTTGCGTTGCAATAACTAAGCTTTTGTGTTGTAAAAGCTATGCTTTCGCAAGGTAATAACTATGCTATTACCTCGCGAACCCATTTTTCTTGTCATTCAATGCCTGTTTTTCTGAGTTCAGACATCATTTTCCGCGATTTTTGAAGAGCAAAAAAACTGCCTAAAATTAACATATGCAAACGAATGTAAACGAGTGGGCTCGTATACTACTTAGTCTTTATGGAAGCATTATTAAAGATGTCGAAAGGTAATACTAATATGCTTTATCTTTTGTAAGTTGTTACTTGAATATAGATTCCACTGTGAATATTAGGCTGGAAGCCTATACCGAGCGTAGCGAGAGTAACCCGGGACGAAGTCTCGGGTGGATATGATGAATTAAAATAACTGTCTGGAAGACAGTACCTGAATGAATTGGGGCGGGATTTGTCAATCGTTAAACACGTCATTTGCAAGGTACTGTCTTCCAGACAGCTTTTTTCTTTTTGGTTGTAATCCCGAGACTTTGTCCCGGGTTACTCTCGCTACGCTCGGTATAGGCTTCCAGCCTAAGCCTGTTGAGGAAGTATCGACGAAATGCTTTTCTTCGTTTTTTTTGTCTGTTGGTACTTTGTTGATAATCTACTTGTTAGAAAAGACGAAATGTCAGTTTGTAAGATTATTCGTTGAAATAAGTAAGAAATCCAGCCATTCCATGAAATTCGCCTATTGATATATCCTTTGGAGTTTTATCGATAATATAGTGTATATCACCGTCAGCCTTTAATCCGCAAAATGGAATTACATCTGTTAATTCTTGAACGAGAGTGAGCATATCTGTAAGATAACAATAAGAATCGATTTGAGCCTTACGACTGTTTTTATTTCTACTACCGAGTTTTGTAATAATACTCATTCCTGCAGGATTAAAAGTAATCGCCTTACCACCCAAGACATGTGCACAATAAGCAGCTTCACCTCCACCTTGAGAATGACCAACAAATGTTAAAGACTCTATTTCAAATTTTCCAATTATCTCTTTAGCATATTGCAAAGCCTTTTTATATTGATTGGACAGACCCGGAATTTGTAATGCGTTTTGGACCCAGTCTTTAGAAGTCTGTGTACCAGCAAAAGCGTAAATGTATTCTTTTGAATTATATCGTCTATATAATGTTGACTGTAAACCTGTTTCAGGATCATCGAATTCCATTACTTCATTCCAACCCTCAGGCAAATCTGTGCCATGTTTTCTATATACATGACTGGCGAACAGTGCATAGTTGCGTAAAACCTTATTGTTTCTGCATGATTCTCCTTGTAAAACAGGATTCTTAATTGCCTTAACAATGAACGTTAATAATGGACCAGAGAAGATACTGCCCAAATTTGCAATGATTTGTTTGCACTCTTTAGGAGATAATTTAATGTTATCATAACCTTCTGATATATCTTCAAAAACCTTATCAGTTACGTCAGAAACCTTATCTTTTGTTCTTGACTTTTTTGATTGTATTTTGTCTATTAACTTTGATTTTTTAGAGTTTAATGTGTCGAATGATGTTGAGATCGTTTTTGATAAATCATCATAGAGTCCGGTCGTCTTTTGGCCAATTGCATCACTTTTATCTGTTACAACTACAAGTGTTTTGGTTATGTAAGTAGATGTTGCCTTTTTCTTTTTAAAGAATTCGTTTTCTATTTTAATAGTTGATCCTATAGAGAAATCAGAAACATCGTTTTTGATTTCGTCAATTTTTTTGGAAATAGTTTGTGCACTATCTTCTACATGTCCAAAAAGATTTCTCACCATATCTGCTGATGTGGAGTTTAAGTCTTTAGAATTCTTAGATATGGTATCTGAAACCTTATTGATGTAGTCTATTATGTCGTTGTGAGGTGTATTCTTATCGTCCATAACAATATTTCTAATACTATTTTTTAGATTTAGGAGTTTGTTATAATGCTTTAGTTAATTCAATCAGTTCCTTGATTATATTAAACCAAGCTGTTCTATTGATATTTTACAGTTATTAGCCATTGATACTTTTATAGTCCCCACGACATGGTGGGGATTATAAAAGTATTGCTATGATAGTTAGGTTTTAATACTCAATTTTATCCTCTTTTTCCTCCCAAGCACGGA
>SAMEA3663084__coassemble_626_pt1 | contig 12175 bp, 10 predicted proteins | sample SAMEA3663084__metabat2_high_PE_017 | metagenome-assembled genome bin SAMEA3663084 (sample SAMEA3663084) | pig gut metagenome | biome: pig gut; feature: pig-associated habitat; material: faeces | place: France | collected 2012
AAAGTCGAGATGCTCCATACCCTCAAGGTCTTCCTTAGTATATACGGACTTAACCTCGATATGTTCTGGAGTCTTCCATACAAACTGTATGTGATTATCTTTCTGCCATTCAGCACCGTTCTGAGACTTAATGCCGGCAGTAATATCTATATTCTTAAAATCTTTTCTTGCCATAATTATATTCCCAGTTTAGCGTTGAAATTCTTGAGAGTCTCCAGTTGGTTAACCTTCACGTGGATGAAGTTCTCAATACCTGCAGCCTTAAGATCCTCAGAGCAAGCAGGAGCCCCAGCCACAACGAAGATAGCACGATTATTGAGATACTTGTATGCAGGGATTGCATACTCAGCATACTCATCATCAGAAGAACAAAGCACTACGATGTCTGCGTTTGCAGCCATAGCAGCATCAATACCCTCCTCTACTGTCTTGAAACCAAGGTTATCCATTACCTTGTAACCTGCGGAAGCGAGGAAGTTGCATGAGAACTGTGCACGAGCCTGACGCCAAACAAGGCTACCGATGGTTACCATGAATGCCACTGGCTGTTTCTCTGCCTTTTCTGTAGAAAGGCGCAATGCCTCGAAGTCTGCAGCGAGACGAGATGCGTGAATTGTCTTGATTGCACCCTCTTCGTCCTTCTGTCCGCAAGAGTCTGCACATTTGCAAACAGGCTTCTTGCCTTCAGACTTCTCATTAAAATTAGGGAATTGGTTAGTACCAAGGATAAACTCACGGCGCTGTGCAGCGTGGAGATGACGCTTCTCATTGGTAGCGTTGATATCATCCTGTACAGTACCAGCAAAAAGAGCTGCAAGGAAACCGCCCTCTTCTTCCACTTTAAGGAATTGCTTCCAACCCTCTGTAGCAAGGGATGTAGTGAGTTCTTCCACATAATATGAACCTGATGCAGGGTCAACGACTTTGTCGAAATGACATTCTTCCTTAAGAAGAAGCTGCTGATTACGTGCAATACGCTCTGAGAAATCATTTGGAGTCTCGTAAACAGCATCGAATGGAGTCACAACAATAGAGTGAACACCAGCAAGCGCTGCAGACATAGTCTCTGTCTGAGAACGAAGAAGATTGACATGAGCGTCAAATATTGTCATATTATAAGAAGTGGTAACAGCGTTTACACACATCTTGCAAGCGCAGTCACATTTTGGCTCATACTGCTTTACGATATATGCCCAAAGCATACGAGCTGCACGGAACTTAGCAATCTCCATGAAGTAGTTCTCAGAAATACCCATATTGAACTTTATCTTCTTTGCTGCAAGAGTTGGTTCTACGCCAGCATCAACGAGCTGCTGAAGATATTCGTTACCCCAAGAGAGAGCATAACCGAGTTCCTGAACGATATAAGCGCCACTATTGCAAAGAGCAACAGAATTGACTGTAATACAACGGAAGTTAGGATAATCCTTGAAAGTTTCTACAAGAGCAGGAGCAACAGCAAGAAGTTCCTTGACATCCTTGCCCTTCATTACCATTTTCTCGATTGGATCCCAATCAATGGAACCTACAATTTTCTCCTTATTATATTCCTTCTTTTCGAAATATGCAGTAAGGACTTTAGCAAGTTCCAGACTGTGACGCTTGCAAGTGGTGAAGTTTACTTCTACTACATCGCAATAGATACCTTCGAGCAACTGCTCTACGAACTCTGCACTCACCTTGTCACCAGGTACACGGAATGAGAGAGAATCAATGCCCTTGTTGAGCACATCAAGAGCTTTCGCATTAGCTACTTTGGCATCTGCAGCGTCAATTTCCTGACGTACATACCATACATTGTCTGTTTTCTTGGTACCGCGGACGAAAGGATACTCGCCCGGCATAGAATTAGGAGTCTGCAATTTCTCTACATCCTCACGGCGGTAGAACGGCTGCACACTGAAGCCTTCATTTGTCTTCCACACGAGTCGTTTCTGGAAGTCTGCACCTTTGAGGTCAACTTGAATCTTGTCAAGCCATTCCTGAGTGGTAGGTGCAGTAAACTCGGTGAAGAGTTTTTCTTTGTTATTAGCCATAATTTTGTTTAGTATGTGATACATGAATAATATCTTTAAGGTGCAAATTTAGTCTTTTTTTTCTATAAAATAAAAATTCCAACGAAAAACTTGTAATATTTATAAATAATTTCACTAAAAAGATAGTTGGAGTGGATTTTTTTACTAACTTTGCATCTAAATTGAAAATTCACAGACAATATTTATGGATTGGATCATTAACCTTTTTACTAATAGCGAGAGTGTAGCACACATCGCCCTACTCTATGCTATTGTAATCGCTGTTGGCGTGCTCCTCGGGAAAATCAAGATTGCAGGCATTTCCCTCGGAGTGACTTTCGTTCTTTTTGCTGGTATCGTGGCAGGACACATCGGGTTCACTGCACCTGTAAACATCTTGACTTTCGTTCAGGATTTCGGACTCATTCTATTCGTCTTCATGATTGGACTTCAGGTAGGTCCAGGTTTCTTTGAGAGTTTCCGTGAAGGTGGTGTGCAACTTAACATTCTCGCTGCATGCAACATTCTCTTCAATGTGCTTGTGATGTTTGCATGTTACTACATCTTCTTCGACACGACAAACCCAGTCAATCTTCCTATGATGATTGGTACCATGTATGGTGCTGTGACTAATACTCCTGGTCTCGGTGCTGCTAATGAAGCGCTTGGTGCAATCTTCCCTAACGGAGACACTCCTACTATCGCAAACGGTTATGCTTGTGCATATCCTCTTGGCGTAGTCGGCATTATCGGTGCTACTATAGCCATCAGATACATCTGCCGCATTAAGCTCCAAAACGAAGAGGAGGATCTTAAGGCACAGGAAAGCAATACTGCAGCTAAACCACACCTGATGCACCTCCTTGTCGAAAATTCATACCTTGCTGGTCACACCATTTATGAGATACATGAGTTCCTCAAAAGAGACTTCGTATTCTCTCGTATCGTGCGCAATGGCCAACTTATATTCCCTAAGAGCACCACAACTCTGGAGCTCGGCGACAAACTGTTCGTCGTTTGCCCAGAGGCTGACGCTGAAGCAATTATCGCTTTCATTGGCTCTTTGACAGAGGTTCCAGAATTTACAGAACAGGAAAAGAAAGGACAAACAGTAAGCAAGCGTATTCTTATCACTAAGCCTCAGATGAATGGCAAAACCCCTGCTAAGCTTCATTTCTCAAGTGTATATGGCGTGAATGTAACTCGCGTTACTCGTCAGGGCATGGAGATGTTTGCTTCCAGCGATCTTCCTCTGCAGGTAGGCGACCGCATCATGGTCGTTGGTGATGAGGTATCTGTAAACCGTGTAGCTTCCCTTATGGGCAATGCTATCAAGAGACTTGATCATCCTAATATCGCCACTATATTTATAGGTATAGTATTAGGCATCCTCTTCGGAAGTATTCCTTTTGCTATCCCAAGCATTCCTGTTCCTATGAAGCTTGGCATTGCAGGCGGTCCACTTATCATTGCTATTCTTATCGGTCGTTTCGGCTATAAGGTTAAGCTCGTCACCTATACAACAACTTCAGCAAATCTTATGCTACGAGAGATAGGTCTTGTGCTCTTCCTTTCCAGCGTAGGTATTAAAGCCGGAGCAAACTTCGTAAATACCGTAGTTGCAGGTGATGGACTTCTCTATGTGATGACAGGCTTCTTTATCACCATTATCCCTATCCTTATCGTGGGAACAGTGGCAAGAATAAAATTTAAGTTCAACTATTTCACCATAATGGGCATGATAGCAGGTTCTTATACAGACCCTCCTGCACTTGCATACGCTAATGCTACTTGCTCTAAAGATGCTCCTTCAATAGGCTACTCTACGGTATATCCGCTTAGCATGTTCCTCCGCATCTTCGTGGCACAGATAGTGGTGCTTTTCTTTTGCTAACATCTATTAATCTACAAGTAATACACAATGAAAAAATCAGCTTATCTTTTGGGCGGATTGCTTCTATGTTCCACTTCGATGATGGCTCAAGGTGCCAAGAACATCAAGATTAACGAAGTGGTTACAAGCAATATCACCAGCATCCAGGATGAGTTTGGCAACCACAATCCGTGGGTAGAACTTGCCAACACAGCGTACTCTTCGTACAACGTGCGTGGCATGTATATCACTACGGATAAGTCTGTCCTCGATCCTAAAATGTCAGTTCCAGAGCGAATCAAGCGCATGACAATCCTCCCAAGTGGAGACCCACGCACTGCTCTCTCTGCTCGACAGCATGTAGTCTTTTACCTGAACAGCAACCCTGCCAAGGGTGCAATGCACCTCAACACCAAGGCAGACAGCACCACACAATGGATTGCGCTCTATGATGGAAACGCTGTTGACATCATTGACTCTATCAGCATTCCAGCTCTTAAAGCCGATTGTTCTTACGCTCGCGTCAGAGATGGTGAGGACAAATGGACAATTAAGACACCAGACAATGTAACACCTGGCATTGAGAACTATACTGACGTTTCAGAATCCAAGGTTGATAAGCTCAAGCGAGACGACCCTTATGGAATAGGAATCACAGTACTCTCTATGGGCGTAGTATTCGCTTGTCTTGCCCTTCTCTATGTATTCTTCAGCATACTCGGTTGGGCTCTTCGTGACAAGAAGACCATTAAGAAAGCAGCAGGCGCTGTCCCTGGCGTTGTTCCTGTGGTAAAGACCGGAGAGAAAATCGTAGAAGTAGGACATAAGACCAATGTTATCCTTCAGGATGGATTCAAGTCTAAGGGTATTGACAAAGAGACATATATCGCTGTTATAGCAATGGCTCTGAAGCAATATGCCGATGACGTTCATGACGTAGAGAGCGGAATTATCACTATTAAGCCTCACACTACTATTTGGGGCGAGCACAGTGCCGGAACTCCTATTCCTGACGTACACCATAAGGCTTAAACTAATAACATTACTCAGTCCTTTCTTTATACCTTATATATCTGTAAAATAGGGAAAGGCAATAATACAAAGCAACCTATAATTTAACACTTAGGACTTAAATCGGAAGAGAAAGTGATTTTATCACAACAAGTAATTGCTTCTCTCTGCTGATTATCCTGATAAAAATACAATTATAAAACAATGGCAAAATATCAATATACGATACAGGGCGTTGATTACGATGTAGAAATCAACGAAGTAGAGGGTTCCCTCGCTAAAGTCAATGTCAACGGTATAGACTTTGACGTAGAACTCAAGCAGCCTATCTCTGTAGGCAAGCAAATGAAGAAAGTGAAGTTAGAAAAGCCTGTTGCTGCTCCTGTGACAGCAGCTGCTCCTGGTGCTTCTCCAGTTCCAGCACCAGTAGAAGCGGGCTCTGGTGCTAAGGTTCTTGCACCTCTTCCAGGCACAGTCACTGAAGTATGCGTCAAGGTTGGCGATGCTGTCGCAATGGGCGATACAGTCGTAGTACTTGAAGCTATGAAGATGCAGAATAATATTGAGGCTGAGAACTCTGGCACTGTTACTTCTGTTCTCGTAAGCAAGGGCGACACCGTAATGGAAGGCGCTCCTCTCATAACTATTGGATAAGGAGGATAAACTATGAGTTTTACAGAATTTATTGTTTCCAACTTCAACGAGTTCCTTTCATATACAGGCTTTGCCAACGCTACATGGGGAAACATCATCATGATTCTCGTGGGATGCTTTTTCCTTTGGCTCGCCATCAAGAAGGACTTCGAGCCGCTGCTTCTCGTTCCGATAGGTCTCGGCATCGTTCTCGGTAATATTCCTTTCCGCGCTGCGGGATTGGAAATTGGTCTTTACGAAGACAACTCAGTGCTCAACATTTTCTATCAGGGTGTACGACAAGGATGGTACCCACCTCTTGTATTCTTGGGTATCGGCGCTATGACCGACTTCTCTTCTCTGATAGCAAATCCTAAACTTATCCTTATTGGTGCAGCAGCACAGTTTGGTATCTTTGGTGCTTACATGGCAGCTCTTGCAATGGGCTTCGAGCCTAACCAGGCTGCAGGTATCGCTATCATCGGTGGTGCTGACTACAGCTATCTTCTTGTCATCTAAGGTGTGTCCTAATCTGATGGGAGCTATCGCAGTCTGTGCTTATTCATACATGGCTCTTGTGCCTGTTATCCAGCCTGTCATCATGCGTCTCCTCACTACAAAGAAGGAACGTCTTATCCGCATGAAGCCAGCTCGCCAGGTGAGCAAGACAGAGAAGATTCTTTTCCCTATTCTCGGACTTATCGTTACCACGTTTATCGTACCGTCAGGTCTGCCTCTGCTGGGTATGCTCTTCTTTGGTAACCTCCTTAAGGAATGTGGTAAGACAAACCGCCTTGTAGATACTGCTACAAATTCACTCAATAACGCAATCGTTATCCTCCTCGGTCTTACAGTAGGATGTTCAACTCAGGCTTCCGAGTTCCTCACAATGAATACCATATTCATATTTATCATCGGTGCTTGCGCATTCATCATTGCAACAGCCAGCGGTGTTCTCTTCGTGAAGATTATGAACATCTTCCTTCCTAAGGAAAGCAAAATCAACCCTCTCATTGGTAATGCTGGAGTAAGTGCCGTTCCTATGGCAGCACGTATCTCCAACAACCTCGGACTCGAATACGACCGCAAGAACTTCCTTCTCATGCACGCTATGGGTCCTAACGTTGCCGGTGTTATCGGTTCTGCTGTGGCAGCAGGTACATTGCTTGGATTCTTCTCATAAGATTTAAAAAACATTACATACTCTCTTGATAGCCAGCATTAAGATGAAACTTAATGCTGGCTATTTTTGTTTTCAGAGGCGCTTGATACAAGTTCCACATATCACGCTCTTCACACACATTACATACATCATGCCCTTCACACACATTACACACATCCCTACAGACATCGACGATATACCTGTCATTCCATTCCATACCAGCTACAAGCTATAGCTTTACAGAATGAAATTTCAATAAAGAAACATATAGAGTCTATAGTAAAAGAATGATATATACGCTAAAAAATCCGAATACATACCTAAACTCTAATCGACCATTTGAGTTATGCAAAAAAAAGCGCATAACGAATCATAGCCATCATTATAGCACTTGTATGCTAATAAATTGTAATACATAGTTTTGTACAGCAAATACATAGCTTTCTACATTTTACGAGTCAAAAAAAAGTAGATTTTTCTGACGACCAATTGGGGGTTAAATGGATATTGATATCGTGCATAATACTCCCTAATGCTTAAAGATTGACATCCTACCGACAAATATAAATTCACATTTATGACAGGTAAATACAGAAACGATTCGTAACCATTTCCTTTCTAATATGTAATATAATTTACATCATCCATTCATCTTGCACATCAGCTTCAAATTCAAGCATGAGTTGGATTACAACATTAGAATCTGTATTAAGCCTATACCATCCCTTCTTTTCCCCCCTTTTAACGGCTCCCTGACACGAAGAACACTCCGCTTTAAGGTATTTCATCACATCCGCCTTAACATCATCGTAGGAGCGCGAAGAAAAGAGATCTATGGCAGTCATATTATATACGTGACGAACAATACTATCCAAAGGCAAACCTATCTCACGATTTGCCTCCCTTAAAATCAATAGTATCTCACGCTGATATGCCATTGTAACACGAATAAAAAAATAGCACCGATATTCATCGATGCTACTTTATAATTACTAATTTCAGAGGTGCGTGGCGGAGTCGAACCGCCTTGGCTGGTTTTGCAGACCAGAGACTAAACCGTTCATCCAACGCACCAATTTAGTCTTGCATTTCTGAAATGCGATGCAAAGGTACAACATTTTTTCGGATGTTCCAAATATTTTGCCAACTTTTTATTCGAAAATCGCGTTTTTCTTTGTTTTTATAGAAAAATCAACCAAAAATGCCAGCAATCATCAGAATAACCCTCCCAAATACATATCACTGCAAATAAGAGGAAGAATCCACTCTGATTATTGCTGGCATTTATGTTTTCATTATTCTTAATTATAGTAGGCGACAAAGATATCAGCACGATTTCTCTGTCACCTGCTTATGAAAACTTACTTAGTGACGGTGAAAAAATAAATTGGTATGATTTGAGCCTCATATTTTTGAGATGTTTTCTTCACTCGAAGAGGGAGTATAGCGGGCTATATGACCGATGAGAGGGATGAAAACAGCCAAAAAGATGAGGTTGAAATCATATATTGATATAGTACATTTTTCACTCAAATCGTACCAAGTTGTTTTTTTACCGTTACTTACCTTCAGGAGTAGCCATATTCTTAGGAGAAATCTTGTGCATTCTGCGTGCATACTCCTTAGAATATCCTGGACGATCTGGAGATACGACAAGACCATCCTTAGTCTTGAGATACTTACCATCCTTCATCTTCTTCACAGCCATATCATTATAACGAACAATGAGAAGAGTAGCGAGATCCTTCCATGTAGCAAGCATCTGCTGTGCTTCCTGGCAAGAATAATCATTCAAATACTTAATAGCCTGTTCAGGAGAAGATGCATATAGAGCCTTTGCTTTTTCCTCCACACCACTCTGCTGAGCAAAGTATTTATCCTCAAGACGATCACGAACAGCCTTCAATTCTGGGAACATCATGCTGTAACGAGGATAAACCATGTTGCTTACCCAGTTGCATACCCAGAAAGCGCTCTTGTCAGAGAATGTCACATCGTCAGCACCAGGAGCGTCATAGCACTCAGGAGCCTTAGTAGCGCAGCAATATACAGGAGTGTAAGCCACCATATTTGGATCATCGTTAGCGGTCCAGAGACAGCCACCAATCTCACGAGGCAACCAAGAACGCATCTGTGTTACGTAAGTCATTGCGGTCTGCTGTGTAGAGATAGGACGCTCAGTGAAATATTCCTTACCATCTACTTCATAAGAAAGAGGAGTAGGCTGATAAGGCATTTCCCATATACCTCCACCTATAGTGCTCTTCACTTCGAGAGGAGTTCCCTCATAGTGGTCACGGTTTGCCATGATAAGGTCACGAACGGAGAGTTTCTTATTAGGAACAACCCAAAGAGGAAGTGGCTCTGCATTTTCATCAAATCCTAAAGCCCAAGGCAAATACTTGTCCATACCATCTACGAAGAAGCGATAGAAAGCCCATACGCGAGCATCGCAGAAACGACGTCCAGAGAATGTAGGAGCGGCATAAGCTGCATTCCAAGAGAAGTCAGCATCCTTACCATTGAACCATCCCATCTGTCGTGCATACTTGATGCAGTTTTTTGAGAACATTACATTCTCCTTGTCTTTCTGATTGAAAGTAGTGATACGGCTCTGGTTTGCGTGAGCACAAATAGCATCATCAGGAATGCGAAGAGCAACCCAAACCACGCCTCCTACTCCAGCGCCCTGCATTTCCATGATCCAAGCTTCATTAGGATCGCAGATAGAGAAGCTCTCTCCTTCAGAGCAGAAACCATATTTCTCCACCAGAGAAGTCATCACCTTGATAGCCTCACGTGCTGTCTTAGAGCGCTGAAGGGCAATCTGCATGAGTGAAACATAGTCGAGAATACCAGTGGTATCCACCATTTCTTCACGACCACCATAGGTAGTCTCGTGAATAGTAACCTGAAACTCGTTGATATAACCTATTACATTATAAGTCTCAGCCACCTGTGGAATCTGTCCATGATATTCATTAGTATCGCCATCATAGATTTTAATCATCTCTCCTTTCTGATGCTTTGCAGCAGGAGAATGATAGAGCACATGGTAAGCGCCATAGGAATCGGCATTGTAAGTACACATTACGCTGCCATCAACACTTGCTCTTTTGCCGACAATAAAGTTAGTACAAGCCAAAGACTGCGCCATTCCCAAGATGAAGAGGACGGCGGAAAACATTATTTTTTTCATTATCTTAGATATTTAGGGTATAAAATAATACTAAAAAACAAAGGTATAATGCAATTTCTTCGCAACATTACAAAAGAAAAAGCCAAAAACTCATTTAGAGAAATAAAAAGCGGAAAATGAAAGCACAAGTATCGCAATCAGATTTACCAAATCACGAGACTACATGACTACTTCATTTTCCACTTTCCATCTATCATTTTCCCTGCGGAATAATAAGTTTATCACTTCCGGCAGCCTTAAAACTCATATCAAGACCTTTCACGCTATGAGTCAATGCACCAAACGAGATAAAATCTACGCCTGCCTTTGCATAAGGAATCATAGTCTCAAAGGTGATGCCACCCGAAGACTCCGTCTCACAGCGACCACCTACCAGCTCTACAGCCTTCTTGGTATCTTCTGGAGTGAAATTATCAAACATGATACGGTCACAACCTTCAGCGAGAGCTTCTTCAAGCTCTTTCCAGTTGCGCACCTCACACTCTATCTTAAGGTCCTTACCATTATCTTTGCAATATTGCTTTGCACGAGAGATAGCATTGTGGACACCACCGCAGAAATCGATATGATTATCCTTGAGCAGAATCATATCAAAGAGTCCTATGCGATGGTTCATACCGCCACCTATCTTCACTGCCTCTTTCTCCAGCATACGCATACCAGGGGTCGTCTTACGAGTATCAAGCACACGAGTCTTGGTGCCAGCATCTATAAGAGCCTGCTGATACTTATGCGTCATAGTGGCAATACCGCTCATTCTCTGCATGATATTGAGCATCAGACGCTCTGTCTGGAGCAGGCTCTGCGTCTTACCCTTTACGCTCATCACGATATCACCTGGCTTCACCTCGGCTCCATCATTGATATACACCTCCACCTGGAGTTCTGGGTCAAAGCGATGAAACACCTCTTTAGCTATTTCTACACCAGCAATGATACCAGGTTGCTTGATAAGGAGCTTGCTTTCGCCCATTGCGTCAGCAGGAATACAACAGAGAGTGGTATGGTCTCCATCACCAATATCTTCTGCAAAACTCAGATCTATGAGTTTGTCGTTTAGTTCTTCTACACTTAACATAATTGAGATTATTACATTTTTGTTTAATCTGATATATCTTTCTGAAGGTCAAATTGCAGTCTTTTATCTATCACAAGGCAGACAAACGCTCAGCGTTATTATATATCAAGCCTCAGAAAAACTGCTTTCTTGTTTCTATTACGACGAAAATCAGAAGTAAATACCGAGACCTATTTTAAATCCTATTGTGGAAAAATCAGAATGACACTTGAAGCTCTGGTCGTAATAGACAGCTGGTTCGATAGTCACCTTACCATTTATGAAATAAGCATAACCGAGTTCGATACCAGGCAAGAAGTCATTATAACCGCTGCTAAGCACCATCTTACAGTTAGCACCGAGGTAAAGTCCATTCTGAATGATATAATATCTTCCGCCTACGCCTGCCTTAAAGCAGTCATAGTCTGTCTCACCTACATGCTCAAAGCCTGCAGAACCATTGACCTGCCAGTTGTCTTCAAGGAAATATCCGCCCTTCAAGTCAACGCCAAGCGTAAAACCATTACTGCCATTATATCCCATTCCAAAATTATTCACAGAAGCTGAAAGGTAATGCTTGCCTTTCTCAAACTGTGCATTTGCCACCAGCGTCATCATCAGCATGGCGAGCATGACAAAGATTTTCTTCATAATTATCTGTTTATAAATATATTATTCCATCTATAATTCTATAATTCCACAGGAGTCTGCACAAGTAAATCATCCTTCATTACAGAACGTTTTCCTTCCTCAGCCCTACGCTTTTGCATAGTAATATAGTCACGTTTGTGCTGTATTCTCACATGATCCTTTGCCAACCACTTGAAGAATGCGCCCGCAGAGACGAGCACTCCGATGAAGGCAATGCTGTAACCAGTTGCTACAGGCATACCAAAAGCCTGACTGCTGACGCAGAGGAATGCTATGCAGACCCAGGTCATGAACATAGCCGGGATAAGGGTAATGACATAATATCGTCCCTTCAAGGCGAGATAGACGGTGACAGCCCACAGTGTAAAGACAGAAAGTGTCTGGTTCGCAAGTCCGAAATACTTCCAGATGATATTGAATGAATCCGGATTATCCATCTGCCATACGAGCATTAGGAAAGAGACAATAAAGATAGGCAGTGACACCATGAGTCTTTTTCTTATTGGTTTCTGGTCGAGCTTCAATGCATCAGCAATCACAAGGCGGCATGAACGCAACGCTGTGTCACCACTTG
>SAMEA3663084__coassemble_649_pt1 | contig 11853 bp, 9 predicted proteins | sample SAMEA3663084__metabat2_high_PE_017 | metagenome-assembled genome bin SAMEA3663084 (sample SAMEA3663084) | pig gut metagenome | biome: pig gut; feature: pig-associated habitat; material: faeces | place: France | collected 2012
TTGCGGGCTTGTTTGATTGTAAGAATAAAAGAAACTCACCCTTTGTTATCAAAACCTAATGCCTAATACCTATAAAAAAAAATGAAGAACACTATCACTGAGCATCCTCCACTTCCCTTTTCTTTAGGCAGGAATCACCATGCCCCATCTATTATTTATACATTTATTTTACATTTAATGGTTTGATGGAAAACCAGACAGACCCTTATTACAGGACTTCATCCAAGCAATAAATTGGTCTATTTTTCCATTTTTGGACACAACCAAAAAACCGTCTTACAACTGATTGATAATCAATAGATTGCAAAAGCATAGCTTTTGGGTTGTAAAAGCATAGATATTACGAGGTAAAAGCATAGCTTTTGCAAGGTAATAACTATGATATTGCACTGTGAAAGCTTAGCTATTAGAAAATCATTGCTTTGCTATCATTTTTTGTTCTGTTTTTCCCCTTCGCTTATTTGCTTTATCGAGGATTGACAGAGGCTTTTCTTTAATGTCATTAGCCATAAGAGCAAGGCTTCAACTGAACCACATTTAAGCAAACTGAATGTGAACTTTCGTGCGTGCTTATATATTGTTTTCTCGCCCTTTTGCTAAAGGCATTATGCTTCTAAAATGACACAGATGAACGGGAGATGAATTAGTTCACCTTCATCACCCATACATCTCTATATTGTGAAGACTTGTCGCGCAATTTATCTGAAGCCACATAAGCCTCGGCTTCTGAGTCATACGCTCCGCAGACCACCTTGTTTCCGTTTGCACGCGCCAGCACTCGGGCATCCTTCAGTCCCTCTTTCTTCAGTCTTTCTGCAAGTGCTTCACCGTTAGACTTTGCCACTTTGCTGGCAAGAACGATAACGTACTGCTCTTTCTTTTCCGCTCTCTTAGCCTCAAGCACTGAGTCTTCCGAAGCGGTGCGCTCTGTGTTTACCACTGCATTGTTCACCACCTTCACCACTTCTATCTTCTCTGGCGCTACCACCTTTGATTGTGGCATGATGGTGGAAAGGATATTGCTATCCATCGAACACTGCTGAACTACTGTCGGAACAGCCTCACCGAAAGGCATTGAAGAGAATACGAACAGGATGAGAAGCACTGCAACGGCTGCAATATTCATATACAGTCCGGAATCTATACTCAGGATTGTAGCGGTATGCTTTGGTGCACTATCTGCCTCATTGCCAGCATTTTCCGATACAGAAGCATTAGTTTCTTCTCTCATTCCCTTAGGGAATTTGATGACATTGCCCCACTTCTTCTTCGCTTTCATCTTGCGTGCAACTGGCTTTGCCTCCTGTGCCTTCTCTTCATACACCTCTGCCTGAGTGGCAACAGTATTCAGAAGTGGCATCTCAAAGGAATCCAATGCGTAGATGGAAGGGGTAAGAATACCTGACGGACATGGCTCAAACTCATAGTTATTGTCCTCATTCACCCTTATCACTCCAATGTCAGGAAGCTCATAATAGCCTTCCAGAGCAATTATCTGGCGCATTTCCCTTACTTCAGACTCGATACGATTCATCGCATCAGGGTAGCTGATGTCATAAGCCTCCACATATGATTGTGCGAGGAGAGAGTCATTTATATAAAGTTGAGAATTAAAGCCAAGAGTGCGACGTGGTGGCAGGAACAGGCCGTCCTCCTCATCATATACGGAATTAACGTGGTGAGCCATAAACCCACCAAACTCCGGAACGATCACACAATCGTTGTCGAGGAGCAAAATCTCTATATGTTTAGCCAATTCTATCATCCGAAATGCAAAGTTACTACAATTTCCCGAAACTGGCAAATAAAAGTAAATTTATTCAGAAAAAAATATCTTGATTTCTTTGTTTACAAAATTTATTGTTATATTTGCACCCGTTTATGAAACCCACACATTATTATAATATACGCGTGCGCAAAGCACTTAGATGCTTTTTAGCATTTTTCATGCTTATAGGCATCTCTGTTTCCCTTTCTTGTCTCGTCTCTTCATGTGGCAACAGCAAGGCTACTGACAAGCAAGAGCAGGAGGAAGACCTTCAGGCAAAAAAAATGATACAGGGAATATGGATAAATGAAGACCAAGGCAGTTGCGCTTTCAGGGCAAAGGGGGATACCATCTTCTATCCTGACTCTCTCAGCGAACCGGTGAAATACCGCATTTTTGCTGACACCCTTTTCCTCGAAAACTCCCAATCCACCAAGTATCATATCCTAAAGCTCACCGAGCACACTCTCCGTTTCGTCAATTCGGATGGCGATGAGGTCGCATTGTCCAAGACCAACGATGCGGATTACATTGCCGTATTCGAGCATGAGAAACCAAAAACTACGGATATCAATCAGGGACGACTCATCAAACGCGACACTGTGATGACTACTGGTGAGAAGAGATTTCATGCTTACTCTCAGGTAAACCCTACCACATACAAGGTGCTTCGGCAGACGGTCAATGAGGAAGGCGTCAGCGTAGATCAGGCTTATTACGACAATATCGTGCATATTGCCGTATATAATGGTTCTAAAGCTTTGATAAACAGGGATTACCGCAAAGATGACTTCGCCAAATTAGTGCCTAAAGAGTACATCTCGCGCTGCATCCTCTCTGATATAACCATCGAGAAAGCTACGGCAGAGGGCGTACATTTCACCGCAATTCTCACTGAGCCTGATACTTACACGAGTTATCACATCAATATCATCGTGGATGCCAACGGCAAAGTAAATATGACGATATAAGCACTGCCCTATTATGAAGAAAACTTTCGACGAGGCTGAAATAAGCAAAACACTGAAAGATTATATCGTCACCAAAAGGCATTTTCGAGATTTTGACATCACCAGAGAGAAGGTTTCTGCCGAGACGGGCATACCAAAAGCTTACATCTCGATAGTAATGAAATCGGTATTCGGATGCAATTTCTATGATTTCATCAATCGGCACCGCGCATATCAGGCACACAGAATTATACATTCGCTGACACATAGGCATTCCACCCTCGAAGAGATTGCACTGCAATGTGGATTCTCTTGTCGCATGACGTTTCATCGTTCATACCTGAAGGTATATGGAATTACTCCCGGCGATGACAGGAAAGCATGTCTGGAGGGACGTGAATTGACTTGACTTTATTTATGGTGCATCGCTTTGTGGTGCACTCTTTTTATTTGGCGACAGCCCAAAACTCATACAAAAAATGAACAAAGAATTCAATTATCAAGGTGAAAGATTTGCAGATATTCAGATGCTGAGATACAATCTGCCAGGATTTGAAAACCTTTCACTCAAGCAAAAAAAATATATCTACTACCTCGCAGAGGCTACTTTGTGGGGAAGAGACATCACTTTCGACCAATTCGGAAAGTATAATCTCACCATACGCCGAACACTTGAGACCGTATTTATGGCAAACAAAGAGACTGACAAGTCGGAGGATTTCAAGCATCTCACTGAATATCTGAAGCGCGTATGGTTCTCTAACGGCATCTATCATCATTACGGTTGCGAGAAATTCTCTCCGGATTTCTCTCAGTCTTACTTTGAAAAGGTTGTCACAGAGTCTTTTCTACGTCTTGGCATTCCTAATGCTAAAGAGATTCTTGACGAGATATGTCCCGTGATGTTCGACCCTGATATTCTGCCGAAAAGAGTCAATAAGGCTGACGGAATTGACCTCGTCACTTCCTCGGCTTGCAATTTCTATGATGGCGTAACACAGCAGGAAGTGGAGGATTTCTATTCTTCCATGTCTTCTGCAGACGACCCAGAACCACCTTCCTACGGTCTTAACTCCACCCTTTGCAAAGATAAAGATGGAGAAATATATGAGGTGGTATGGAAAATCGGAGGCAAATACTCTGGCATCATTGAGCATATCGTGGAAAATCTCAATAAAGCTTCGGAGTTTGCAGAAAATGAACAGCAGCGACGTGTTATCAATATTCTGACCGAATACTACTCCACTGGTGACCTTCGCACATTCGATAGATACTCCATCGAATGGCTCAAGGAACTCGATGGCATGATTGATTTCATCAATGGTTTTATCGAAGTCTATGGAGACCCATTGGGATTGAAAGCTTCATGGGAAGGTATCGTGGAATATAAAGACTTGGAAGCTTGCCATCGCACTCAGACTATATGCAGTAATGCGGAGTGGTTTGAAAGACATTCTCCTGTAGATTCCAGATTCAAGAAGGATAAAGTGACTGGCGTTACCGCTAATGTCATTTGCGCTGCTATGCTTGGAGGCGATGAATATCCTTCGACTGCTATCGGCATCAATTTGCCTAACGCTGACTGGATTCGTGCACAGTATGGCTCGAAGAGCGTCACTATCAGCAATCTCACCTCGGCTTACAGTAAAGCGGCGCAAGGCAACGGCTTCCTCGAAGAGTTTGCCATTGACGCTGATACCGTCGATATGATAAGAAAATATGGAGACAAATGCGATGATTTACATACAGATCTGCATGAATGTCTCGGGCATGGTAGTGGCAGATTGCTCGACGGCACCGACCCTAATGCACTCAAGAATTATAGCAGTACGATAGAGGAAGCACGCGCTGACCTCTTCGGTCTTTACTATATGGCTGACCAAAAACTTATCGAATTGGGACTTCTCTCAGACCCTGAGGCTTTCCATGCCGCTTATTATTCTTACATGATGAATGGTCTGCTTACTCAGTCTGTCCGCATAAAATTGGGAAATGACATCGAGGAAGCACACATGCGAAACCGCGCTATCATAGCCAACTGGTGCTTGGAGCACTCTGATGGCGCTGCCGAAATCATCAAAAAGGAGGTTAATACTAAAGAGGGAAAGGTCTTTAAGTCTTATCTTCGCATCAATGATTATGATCATTTGCGTAACCTTTTTGCACAACTTCTTGCTGAGGTGCAGCGCATCAAGAGCGAAGGTGACTTTGAGGCTGCTCGCAATCTGGTGGAACAATATGGCGTCAAGCTCAATCATAAGCTCCATGCCGAGGTTCTCTCAAGATATGAGAAGCTCAACATCGCTCCTTATAAGGGATTCCTCAATCCTAAGTATGTTCCTCTATTTGATGATAATAACGACATTATTGACATCTCTGTAGATTACTCAGAGTCGCTCGAAGAGCAGATGCTGAGATACAGTAGGGAGTATTCTTTAATTCATAATGCATAATGCATAATTCATAATGCGTTACCGGCTGGTTAACAAAAGCCTCCTTAAAAAAGAAAACCAAAACAACAAAACAACGAATTGTCACAATGACGACCGAAGATAAACTGAAAAAAATAAAGCAGTCCTTCCGCCTTCTTATGAACGGAGTAACTGCTCAATCACTTAGAGACAAGGGACTCGAATACCATCTCAACTGGGGTGCCAACCTTCTCCACCTTCAGGAAATGGCAAAAGACTACGACAAAGACCTGAGTCTTGCCCTCGCACTATGGAAGGAAGATATTCGAGAATGCAAGATTCTTGCCACTCTTCTCATGCCTACAAAGGAATTTACAAGCGACTTAGCTACACTTTGGATTGAGCAACTGCGCTCTCAGGAGATTGCAGAATTACTCTGCATGAACCTTCTCCAGCATGTCCCTTATGCCAGCGACATGGCTTTCCAATTGCTTGCTGAGGAACATGAGATGCCAAGACTGTGTGGATTTAATATACTTGCGCGACTTTTCGCTCGCAATATGGAACCTTGCGAGAGAGACATCAATGAGTTTATGGACCAAGCCGTCTGCGCTCTACAGGACAAATCTCTCTCCCTCCGACACGCAGCACTCAATGCTGTGCAACGCTTTGCCGCACTCGGAGAGATGCAACAAAAGGTTGCTCAAGGCGCTTTACGTCCTTTAGAATTGGATTTTCTCGTCTAAACGTGGCTCCATCTATTTGCGATTTGGGGGCAAAAAACCATTTTGCCCTAAAACGAAATTTGACCTATACATCTGATGAAGTATAGGTCAAATTTGCATTATATGGCATGATTGCCACGATATTAAGTATTTCTAAGTAGATAAATCTTACAATATTCTTCCTCTTAATGAGAACTTCAACACCGGATAAACCTTGACATAATCGAGCAATTTGGTGATATCATCATCAGGATCCTGACCTATCACCTTGTCGAGGTTGCCGACTCCGTCTGCATAAATCTTTGGGGAACCTTGGAATTGAGCACCTAATTCAAAGCGTACAGCAAAACGATTCTTTGGTATCAATCTACCAAAACCCAAACCAAGATAAGGACGGAACGATGAAACCTTGATGCCTCCATTTACATCACCATTAGCATCTACAGGGATGTTATAATCACCAATCTCTACGCCAGCCTGCTTTCCTTCTGACACAAGCTGAGCAAGCTTATCACTATGTCCAGTAATCTTTACGAGCTTGTCACCTCCAAAGGAGAAACCTGCTGTGACAAAGAATGGTACTGCATTTGGGAATGGATAACAATCAAACTTCAAATCAAAGGTAGTGCGACCTATTCCGCCCTTGATATCAATTTTTTCACTACGGTCAAGCTCTGCTATTGTGGCTGTTGCTGTAGTATTTATTTTGATATCTGGCATGATATTCACACCTATACGAGCCTGAACATATTTAGTTAAAGGTGTAGATAAGTCTATACCGATACCTTCTGTACCTGCACCGACACCAATTCCAATACGGTTGGCTACACCAAACATACTGCTATCATTCTTCTGTGCGTTTACTTGCGCTGTGCCTGCTATCAATGCAATGGCAATAGCAAACGACTTCATGATTGTCTTTTTATTCATTATCTTTAATGGTTTGTAGGTTTTATAAATAAACACCAGTTTGTATAAGCATTGTTATATTACGCTACAAAAATAGCAATTATTTCCTTGCAATGCAAGGATTTTGCTAAAAAACTTTAAAAATAACACAACGAAGTATGTAATCAAATCATTTTCACTTGATTTTCTCCACCATTATATAATAGATAAACTTGGCATTTCCAATGAAATATCTACGCCACATACGGCGTGGCTCTGACAAAAGGCGATAAAGCCATTCCATTCCAACTCGCTGCCAACGCTCTGGAGCGCGCTTCACCGTACCAGCAAAGAAATCAAACACTGCGCCAATAGTGCCGATATGACAATGCACATCAAGACGATCAAGATGAGTATATGCCCACTTTTCCTGCTTCGGAGCCGTCATACCAATCCATAACAAGTCAGGATTAGAGTGATTGATAGCCGAAATCATGGCTTCATTATCTTCATCCGAGAATTCTGGTTTGTAGGGAGGAGAATACGTATCTACCTCTATTTTAGGATATTTCTCTGCTACTCTATGACGAATTAGGTTAAGGACAGCATCGCTTGAGCCAAGAAACATCACCTTGCCTCCCACTCTATTAAGCTTCTCCATCTCATATACAAAGAGATCCCAACCTGCAATTCGCTCCTTAGGTTGGGACTTTGCATTGAGGAAACGGCAAGCTTTCACTATGCTTATGCCATCAGGAATGAGGACATCACCTTTCTGCAATGCTTCTGAAAACAATACATCCTTCCTCGCATTGTCATACGAGAAAGCATTGATCGTATTGATTAGCAGTTTGCCTTCTGGCAGTTTTGCCAATTCAGCACGACTGGTTAGTATGTCCAAATCCTTTAATTTCATCCGTATTTATCTGACTATTATAAATCAGTTGTCTTGCTCTTGAATTGTTTTATCTACAGAATGCCTCTGCTAACAACTTAAGAACAAGACAACTTATCTACTTTTTTATTCCTCGTCTTCCAGCGTAAATGCTGAAGATCCATCAAAACAATGGGTGCAAATCTGCTCCTTTGGCAATCCGATTGCATCGACAAGAGTCTCAAGTTTTGAGAATTTCAAGCTTGTAAGATTCAGCCTGCGTGCTATCTCCGATACGAGACGCTGGTATTCAGGCGAACCTGTCTTTGCGTAAGCTTCCACATTTTTATTCATATCACCTTCGAAGTCCTGGATGATTCGACGGGTAATAAGCTCCAATTCCGTCTTTGATGCACTGAAATTGATGAATGGGCAGCCATAAATAAGTGGCGGACAAGCTATACGCATGTGTATCTCCTTAGCTCCATCTTCAAGCAATACCTTGGTGTTGTCACGCAACTGAGTACCTCGAACGATAGAATCATCACAGAAACAGCAACGCTTTCCGTTGAGCATATCCTTATTATGAATGAGTTTCATCTTAGCTACAAGAGCGCGCATATCCTGATTTGCTGGCGTGAAAGAGCGTGGCCAAGTAGGAGTATATTTGCTTATCGTGCGCTGATATGGCACATTATGACCCGCAGCATAGCCTACAGCCATGCCAATACCTGAGTCTGGAATACCACATACACAATCTACATCTATGTCATCTTCTTCTCCCATCACGCGTCCACACTCGTTACGAACGCATTCTACGTTGCGATTTTCATAGCAAGAGTTAGGGAATCCGTAATACACCCACAAGAAAGAGCATACCTGCATACGCTTTTCCGGAGCACGCAACTGCTCCATTCCATCAGGAAGAATGCGCACAATCTCACCAGGTCCGACAAAATATGTGGTCTTATAACCGAGATTTGGGAACGCTGTAGATTCACTTGTCACAGCCATTGCATCATCTTTCTGTCCCACAACGATAGGAGTTCTTCCCCAACGGTCGCGGGCTGCGATGATACCTGTCTCTGTAAGAAGTAGCATTGAGCATGAACCTTTAATCTGCTTATACACATTCTCAATACCCTCCTTGAAGGTCTTACCCTTGATGATAAGCAATGCAACGAGCTCAGTAGGGTTGATTTTACCAGAAGAAAACTCACTAAGATGCATGTTTTCCTCAAGGAGTTTCTTTGCAATCTGCTCAAGATTATTGATCTTAGCGACAGTAACAAGAGCGAAACGTCCTAAGTGACTGTTCATCAACATAGGCTGAGCATCAGTATCACTGATTACTCCGATGCCGGAACGTCCCTGAAATTTAGGCAATTCATTTTCAAATTTAGCACGAAAATAATTGCTTTCCAGACTGTGAATAGAACGGAAGAACTCACCCTCATCACTGAGTGTTGCCATACCTCCCCGACGAGTACCGAGATGAGACTGATAGTCTGTACCATAGAAAAGGTCGGAAATGCACCTTTGGTGCTTGTTGATTGTGCCGAAAAAGCCACCCATTTTTACTTGGTATTTAAGTTTTTAAAAACGGTTTTGGGTTGTTTGGTATGGGTTATAGGTCGTATTTTTTGAGGTTTAATGGTGTAAAAGAACGAATGATAACAGCCATTTCACCTTACGATCTTCCTTCCCCAAATAGCCATATACTATAATCAGTATGTCAAAAAACAATAAGAGGATGCATTGTTATCATACACTGCATCCTCTTTGTAGTTTTGTCCGGATTACTCAGCAGCAGCTTCTGTAGTCTCCTCAGCAGGAGCAGCTTCAGCCTCAGCCTTAGCAGCCTCAGCAGCAGCTTTCTTCTCAGCCACCTTCTTAGCGATTGCTTCGTTCACCTTCTTTTCTGCCTCAAGAGCAGCAGCAGCAGCCTTTTTCTTAGCGTCTGCTACAACAGCCTTAGCAGCTTCAGTTCCCTTTACCTTAGCATCTTTCCATGCCTGGAACTTCTTCTGTGCTTCTTCCTCTGTGAAAGCGCCCTTCTTTACGCCACCTTTGAGGTGCTTCATGAGGTAAACGCCCTCGTTTGAGAGGATGTTGCGTACGGTATCAGTAGGCTGTGCGCCCTTCTCTACCCATGCCAAAGCCTTTTCAAAATTCAAATCTACTGTGGCAGGATTGGTGTTTGGATTGTAAGTACCAATCTTCTCAGTAAATTTACCATCACGTGGAGCTCTTACGTCAGCGATTACGATGCTGTAGAAAGCGTAGCTCTTACGGCCACCGCGCTGAAGACGAATCTTTGTTGCCATCTTTTAAAATAAATTGTTTGTTTTAATGTGTTAGAAATGAATTTTATGCCTCTAACTCGTAAAGGCGTTGCAAAGGTACTAATTTTTCCTTATATTATAGACATCACCTTATAGGATTTGGCTTATATTTGTCATTTTTTAACAATAATCAAGTCTTTCTACTTTGTGAAACTATTCTAATATGTTGCAAAGCACGGCTGAATTACTTGCAAAGCACGGCTGAATTACTTGCAAAGCACGGCATAATTACTTGCAAAGCACAGTTTAATTACTTGTAAAGCACAGCTTAATTACTTGTAAAGCACAGCTTAATTACTTACGAAGCATGATTTAGCAACTTAGAAAGCACAGCTTGGTTACCTTGCAAAGCGCAACATATTTATAAATACTTGGCAGTATATCCCTTACCTAAAGCCTTGATTTCTTCTGGAGTTCCTGTTGCTACTACCGTGCCACCATTGCGTCCACCCTCTGGTCCCATATCTATGATATAGTCTGCCAGGCGTATGACATCAAGGTTATGCTCTATTATTATGACAGTATTACCTCTATCTACAAGCTTCTGAATGATATCCATCAGTATGCGAATATCTTCGAAATGCAGTCCTGTAGTAGGCTCATCAAGGATATATAAGGTCTTTCCTGTGTCACGTTTTGACAGTTCCGTGGCAAGTTTCACGCGCTGACTTTCGCCACCTGAGAGTGTCGTAGAAGGCTGACCGAGCTTAATATATCCCAATCCCACATCCTGGAGTGCCTTTATCTTCTGTAGAATATTAGGCACAGAGTCAAAGAATTCCACAGCTTGATTGATAGTCATATCAAGCACATCAGCGATGCTCTTACCCTTATAGCGCACCTCCAAGGTCTCTCTGTTATAGCGTTTGCCATGACATACTTCGCAAGGAACCATGACATCAGGCAGGAAATTCATCTCTACTGTCTTGTAACCATTACCTGAGCATCCCTCACAACGTCCACCTTTGACATTGAAAGAGAATCTGCCAGGCTTATATCCACGTATTTTTGCTTCGGGAAGTCCTACGAAAAGCGAGCGGATATCCGAAAAAACGCCGGTGAAAGTGGCAGGATTACTTCGCGGTGTGCGTCCTATCGGCGACTGATCTACATCCACCACCTTATCTATATACTCCATACCTTCGATAGAGTCATAAGGCATTGGTTTCTTCATCGAGCGATAGAAATGCTGTGACAATATGGGATGAAGCGTTTCATTGATAAGAGTACTCTTACCAGAACCAGACACTCCCGTCACGACTATCAGTTTTCCGAGAGGAAATTCCACATCCACATGCTTCAGATTATTTCCAGAAGCCCCTCTGACAACAATGCTTTTACCGCTGCCTTTTCGCGGCATATCGAGCGGTTTAATTTGCTTATTACCATTAAGATAGTCGGCAGTGATAGTATGTTGCTTGAGCATTTCATCCGGAGAGCCTTGGAAAACCACTTCCCCACCTTTTCTTCCAGCCTTAGGACCTATATCCACGATATAGTCAGCCGCAAGCATCATGTCCTGATCATGCTCTACCACGATGACAGTATTACCGATATCACGCAGTTGTTTGAGCGAAGCTATCAGTCGGTCATTATCTCTTTGATGCAATCCAATAGACGGTTCATCAAGTATATAGAGCACATTGACGAGCTGACTACCTATCTGCGTAGCCAATCTGATGCGCTGATTTTCTCCTCCCGAAAGGCTTGTCGATTGGCGACCGAGTGATAGATACTCCAATCCCACATCGAGCATAAACTTCAATCTGGTACGTATCTCCTTGATTATCTCCGCCGCAATATTCTTCTGGCGCTCATCCATGTGTTCTGGAGCTTGTCCAAGCCAGTCATACAATTGGTCAATATCCATCCCAGCAAGCTCTGAGATGTTC
>SAMEA3663084__coassemble_658_pt1 | contig 11750 bp, 8 predicted proteins | sample SAMEA3663084__metabat2_high_PE_017 | metagenome-assembled genome bin SAMEA3663084 (sample SAMEA3663084) | pig gut metagenome | biome: pig gut; feature: pig-associated habitat; material: faeces | place: France | collected 2012
GAAGAGTCAGGCAACCAATAAGATAGAGCGCACCTTCCTCCAGGGAGCTACCCTGATGAAGTACGACCCTTCCAAGGTGGAGGTGAAGACGCCTGTGGAGAGTGCGGGGTCTCCAGAGCCTTAAAAAAAATGAAGAATGAAGAATGAAGAATGAAGAATTCGGATTACGTTCTTCGGCTTGCGGTTTCTCATAGAGCCATACTCAAGAGAACAAGACTAACTCCCATTCTTCATTCTTCATTCTTCATTCTTCATTCAAATAGTTTACTTCACTACGATATTGATGATGCGACCAGGCACCACGATGGTCTTGATGATTTGCTTGCCATCGGTGTATTTCGCTGTGCGCTCATCGGCGAGGACGGTCTTCTCAGCATCCTCCTTGCTGATGCCGGCAGGGAGCTGGATGGTGAAGCGGGTCTTGCCACAGAATTGCACAGGCATTGTAATCTCAGAGTCCTTCATCTTCTCCTCATCGTATGCAGGCCACTGGGCATCGCATACGCTGCCTTCGCAACCGAGGTTGTGATAGAGTTCCTCGGCGATGTGAGGCGCAAATGGAGCAATGAGGATGACGAGGCTGTGGAGGATTTCACGAGAGTGACACTTCTGCAGTTCGCCAACGGCAATCATGAATGCAGAGATGCTGGTGTTGTAAGAGAAAGTCTCTATGTCGCCGGAAACCTTCTTGATGAGCTTATGGAGAGACTTCTCCTGCTCGGCAGTAGGCGCATCGTCGGTAACCTGCCACTCCCCTGCTCTATCGTAGAAGAGTCCCCAGAACTTCTTGAGGAAACGGTGGCATCCGTCGATACCGTTGGTGTCCCAAGGCTTGGACTGCTCCACAGGACCGAGGAACATCTCATACATACGGAGAGTGTCGGCACCATATTTCTCCACAATCATGTCAGGGTTTACCACGTTGAACATGGACTTAGACATCTTTTCGACAGCCCATCCGCAGACGTACTGACCATTATCATTGAGGATAAACTCAGCATCGTGGTAGTCAGGGCGCCAGTTGCGGAACGCTTCCACATCGAGGATGTCCCCGCTTACGATGTTGACATCGACGTGGATAGGAGTGACGTCATAACCCTCCTTCTTGTCGAGAGATACGAAGGTGTTGGTGTCCTTGATACGATATACGAAGTTGGAGCGACCCTGAATCATGCCCTGATTGACGAGTTTCTGGAAAGGCTCATCCTTCTTGCTCACACCGAGGTCGAAGAGGAACTTGTTCCAGAAGCGTGAATAGATAAGGTGACCAGTGGCATGCTCGCTACCACCTACGTAGAGATCGACGTTCTGCCAGTATTCAGCAGCCTCCTCTGATACGAGAGCCTTGTCGTCGTGCGGATCCATATAGCGGAGATAGTAGGCAGAAGAGCCAGCAAATCCCGGCATGGTATATAGCTCGATAGGGAACACGGTCTTGTTGTCGATGAGAGAATTTTCGACAATCTGTCTCTTCTCCTCGTCCCAAGCCCATTTCTTAGCGTTGCCGAGAGGCGGCTCACCGGTCTCAGTAGGGAGGAACTTATCCACCTGTGGAAGTTCAATAGGGAGGCACTCCTCAGGAATCATGGTAGGGATACCATTCTTATGATATACAGGGAACGGCTCGCCCCAGTAGCGCTGACGGGAGAAGATAGCGTCGCGGAGTCGGTAATTGACCTTCACGCGTCCTATCTGATGCTTCTCTACGAAGACCTTTGTGGCCTGTATAGCGTCCTTGATATCGAGTCCATTGAGTGAGAGAGACTCACCATTGTATTCCACTGCCTTTCTTCCAGCAGCAGGAGAATTGGTGACGATGCCTTCCTTAGCGTCGTAAGACTCCTCACTGACGTCAGCACCCTCGACGAGAGGGATGATAGGAAGATCGAAATGCTTGGCAAAAGCATAGTCACGGCTGTCATGGGCAGGAACCGCCATGATAGCTCCGGTGCCATATCCAGCGAGCACATACTCGGAGATATAGATAGGGCACTTATCGCCAGTGATAGGATTGATACCGTAAGCGCCTGAGAAAACGCCCGTTACGGTGTGGTCTATCATTCGCTCGCGTTCCGTGCGACCTTTGACATACTTAACATATTCATCGACGGCAGGCCGTTGATCAGCGGTAGTTACCATATCTACGAGCTCCGACTCAGGTGCGAGCACGAAGAAAGTAACGCCGAACATAGTATCTGCACGAGTGGTGAAGATGGTGAAAGAAGACTCCTGACCATCCACCTTGATCTGCACCTCAGTACCCTCAGAGCGTCCGATCCAGTTTTTCTGTGTCTCCTTGATAGAGTCGCTCCACTGTATAGTGTCGAGTCCGTCGAGCAGACGCTGGCTGTAAGCGCTGACGCGGAGGCACCACTGGCTGCCACTGAGTCATCTTCTTCTGCACTACCGGGAATCCGCCACGCACGCTGACACCATCCACCACCTCGTCGTTGGCAAGCACAGTACCGAGACCAGCACACCAGTTTACCATTGTCTCGCCCATGAAAGCGATGCGATAGTTCATGAGAGTGTCGCTCTTCTGCTTCTCGTCCATAGCGTTCCATTCCTCAGCAGAGAAAGAGAGTTCCTCGGAGCAAGCGGCAGAGATGCCCTCAGAGCCGTGCTTTTCGAAGTGAGCCACGAGGTCAGCGATAGGCTGAGCCTTCTGAAGCTTGGTGTCGAAATAAGAAGCGAACATCTTCTGGAAAGCCCATTGAGTCCATTTATAGTAGCCAGGAGCGCAGGTGCGCACCTCACGGTCCCAGTCGAAAGAGAAGCCAATCTTGTCCAACTGCTCGCGATAGCGGTCGATATTCTGGAAAGTGGTCTTCTCCGGATGCTGTCCGGTCTGTATAGCATACTGCTCAGCAGGCAGTCCGTAAGCGTCATAACCCATAGGGTTCAGCACGTTGAATCCCTGCAAGCGCTTGTATCTGGCATATATATCACTGGCGATATAGCCGAGTGGGTGGCCCACATGGAGTCCCGCACCTGATGGGTAAGGGAACATGTTGAGCACGTAGAATTTCTTTTTGTTTTTGTCTTCAGTGACATGATATGTGCCGTTTTTGACCCAATACTCATGCCATTTCTTTTCGATTTCGTTGAAATTATATTCCATTGTTTTATTTTGTTGTCTTGTTGTCTTGTTGTCTTGTTGTTTTGTTGTTACAGAAAGACAGCTGCAATCTTGCGTAGTTTACTGAGGCGATTGATGAGCATCTTGTTTTCACGCGATGACTGTAGATTGTAGTCCGTCTGCATACGTAGAAGCATGTCAGCATTTATGCCGAGGACAGTCTCCATGATGAGTGCGAGTTCGGCAGTGACGGCACGTTTTCCATTCAGCACTTCATTGAATGCAGTATATGATAGCCCGGTCTTTTCAGCAAAATCTTTCTGCTTGATATTTCGGCATTCCAATTCCTCCTTTAGCAGTTCACCTGGATGGTAGGGACGGAATGGTTTCATTTCAGATGCTTTTGGTTTCATTTTTAATATTATAAATCATCAGACACCATAATAGTCATAAGTGCCATGATTGGCAATCAGCACATAGCCGAAGAATCCATTGTCAAGCTTCAGCCCTTAATGGCGAAGAAATCCTCTGACATAATACCCAGGGTGTTGCCCTGGGCTATATTCTTTTGGGCTGACAGCCCTTTTTCTGCCATTAGTGACACTTTTGTTAGTTCACTTTTTTTGAGTGATTTATTAGACTTTTCTATGGTCCTTTCTAATTCCAGTGCAAAGGTAATACAATATCATTTAATTCACAAATTTTGTGAATATTATTTGATTGATATTACTCTTTTGGAGTAATTTATATGCTAATTTACAATGTAAAAGAAGAGTTTCTGAAGAAAAATTAGTAATTTTGCATTTTATATAAAGATAATAAAACAACAAGACAAGAAAACGACATAGAAATGGCAAAGAAAAGCGGCGAACTGACGCCGATGATGAAACAGTTCTTCGACCTCAAAGCAAAGCACCCGGATGCGTTGCTGCTCTTCCGTTGCGGCGACTTCTACGAGACCTACTGCGATGACGCAGTGGATGCCTCTCGCATACTCGGCATCACGCTGACCAGAAGAAATAATGGAGCGACACAGGGAGACGCCATGGCAGGATTTCCACACCATGCACTCGACACCTATCTGCCACGACTGATAAGGGCAGGAAGGAGAGTGGCGATATGCGACCAGCTGGAAGATCCAAAACTGACAAAGAAACTTGTCAAGAGAGGCATCACAGAGCTTGTCACACCAGGCGTGGTGATGAACGATAACGTGCTGGAAAACAATAAGAACAACTTTCTATGCGCATTGCATTTCGGTAAGTCAGCCTGCGGAATATCATTGCTCGATATTTCAACAGGAGAATACCTCGTCGATGAAGGAACATTCGAATATGTCGATAAACTCATAACCAATTTCCAGCCGAAGGAAGTAATCATCGAGAGAGGCAGAAAGCACTTCTTCGAAGATAACTTCGGCACAGGGTTCTTCACCTACGAGATGGACGACTGGGTGTTTACCGAGCAGACAGCACGACAGAAGCTCAACGCACACTTCAATGTCAAGTCGATGAAGGGATTCGGAGTGGAAAACCTCAAGACAGGACTCATTGCGGCAGGAGCCATACTGCAATATCTGGAGATAACGCAGCATACCCATATCGGACATATCATCCGACTGAAACGCATTGACGCAGAGAGATATGTGCGACTGGATAACTTCACCGTGCGCAATCTGGAGATACTCGACTCCATGCAGCAGGATGGAGCCAACCTCATCAGCGTCATAGACAAGACCGTGTCGCCGATGGGAGCACGACAGCTGCGCCGACTCGTGGTCTTCCCACTAAGAGAAAAGAAGAGGATAGACGAGAGACTCGACGTGGTCGATTATATGTTTCGTGACCCAGAGTTCCGCTGCGGCATCGACGAGCAGATGCAGACCATAGGCGACCTTGAGAGAATATCATCAAAGATAGCCACAGGAAGAGTGAACCCAAGGGAGGTGATACAGCTCAAGAACGCCCTCGCCGCACTCGAACCAATACGCAATATGTGCGCCGAAGCAGACCTCGACGTGCTCAACAGGATAGCAGACCTCATCAATCCGCTTACCCAACTCAGAGAAAAGATAGAGCATACGGTGAACCCAAATCCGCCACTGCTGGTCAATAAGGGCGACGTAATACGCAACGGAGTAAACCAAGAGCTCGACGAACTGCGAGAGATAGCATACTCAGGAAAAGACTACCTGCTCAAGATGCAGAAGGAAGAAGCCGAGAAAACAGGCATCTCATCGCTCAAAATAGGATATAACAACGTATTCGGATATTACCTCGAAGTGCGTAACACATTCAAGGACAACGTGCCACCAGAATGGATAAGAAAGCAGACACTCGCACAGGCAGAGCGCTATATCACACAGGAACTGAAGGAATACGAAGAGAAAATCCTTGGCGCGGAAGACAAGATACTGGCTCTCGAAGCCAAACTGTATGCCGATCTCGTCGCTTTCATGCAGCCATTCATCAGCGAGATGCAGATGGATGCGCAGATGGTGGGCAATCTCGACTGCTTGCTCTCATTCGCCAAGGTGTCACTGGAGAATAATTACATACGTCCAGTGATAGAAGACAGCAACGTGCTCGACATCAGAGGTGGACGACATCCCGTGATAGAGAAATACCTACCTGTGGGCGAAAGCTACGTGCCTAACGACGTGAAGCTCGAAGCACCGTCAGCCAAAGACGAAGAGAAAGCAGGGGAAGCCACTCCGCAGATAATGATTATCACAGGTCCGAACATGGCTGGTAAGTCAGCATTGCTCCGCCAGACAGCGCTGATAGTGCTCATGGCGCAGATAGGATGCTACGTGCCGGCAGAGAGCGCACGCATCGGTATCGTCGATAAGATATTCACCCGTGTCGGCGCAAGCGATAATCTAAGCGTCGGAGAGTCCACCTTTATGGTAGAGATGACCGAGGCGGCTAATATCCTCAACAACGTGACGGACCGATCGCTCGTGCTCTTCGACGAACTCGGACGAGGCACATCGACCTATGATGGCATATCAATAGCATGGGCTATAGTGGAGTATCTCCATGAGCATAGCGGAGCAGGAGCGCGCACACTCTTTGCCACCCACTATCATGAGCTCAACGAGATGGAGAAGCACTTCGTGCGAATACGTAATTATAATGTGTCGGTGAAGGAGATAAATGGCAAGATAATCTTCTTGCGCAAGCTCGTAAAAGGCGGCAGCGAGCATTCATTCGGTATTCATGTGGCGCAGCTTGCCGGTATGCCGCATACCATCATCAAGCGTGCCAACGTCATCCTCAAGGCATTGGAGGAAGAGGGTAATCAGGTAGGCTCTGCTGGAAAGCCAGATATGGAGAATGTGACGGCGCGTGCCAACGCCCAAGCACAGTTGAGCTTCTTCCAGCTCGATGACCCTGTGCTCTGTCAGGTGAGGGATGAAATCCTCGGTATTGACGTCAATAACCTCACCCCTCTTGAGGCTCTCAATAAGCTTTCGGAGATAAAGAAGATTGTGGATCCGAGGTGAGAGTTTTTCTTTTGTGAAAAGTGAAGAGTGAAAAGTGAAAAGTGAAGAGTGAAAAATCGCGCTGACGCAGTAGAATATTTGCTTGGGTCGCATTATCCGGCAGGCGATTTTTCACTTTTCACTCTTCACTTTTCACTTATTATAATTCACTTTCTTTCCCCCCTCACATACCGTAACACCGCGATAGGAAGATGTGACGCGCTGTCCGGTGAGGTTGAAGAGGGATTTGTTTTTGCCGGTGTCATTATTTTTCTGGATATCTGTTTGGATATCGCTGATGCCGGAAGTGATGGCTTCACCGCTTTCCATTTTCACGCAGTCATAGAGGAAACCGCCGTTCTTGCCGTTTCCTGACATGGTGAAAGAGATGATATTAGTGCCCTTTTTCAATTTTGAAGCACTGAAAGAAGTGGAGAAAAGCCAATGGCGACCAGCATTGACGGCGCTGCGGTAGATGGCGGCGTCGTTGACACCCGGTTTCCATGTGTCAACCTCCTTGCCGTTCACGTTCACCTTAACCGTACTGCCTGCATTGGTGCAACCGGCGAGTGAAGCAGTCAGGACAGCGTTGCCGCGTGGCAGTTCATCGAGATTGAAGCGCACTGTCCATGTTCCCGCTTTCGTCTGTGCGTAATACCAGTCCTTTTCCGGTTTGCTTGCCCCGATGATGTAGGTGAGGTCATCCGGAGGAAGATTCCATAGACCATACTGACGGACGGTGTCAGAATAGTGGAAACCATCCGAACGGCGGTTGTTCTCGCCTATCATCCAGTGGAGCTTGGCATAACGCTTTGGAGTCCAGTCGATAGTGCCGAGCGACTGCTCGCCCTCCCCTATCGTGATATCCTCCATCTGCAGTTCGTCAGTCACATCGCCAGCCAGAGCATAGGCATAGAGAGTATATTTGCCAGGACGCACATTCTTGAGGATGAAATCGCCGTTGGCATCAGTTGTGGTCCAGAAATTATAGCCGTGGGTGTGGGTAACCAGTTCGGTGCCAGACTCCTGTGTGAGGACGATGCGCACTGAGTCGTTACGCTGTCCGGTGGCAACATTGAGATGCCCCGTCACATTGCCTCGTTTCTTCGGGTAAAGGTCATTATCAAACCATTGGAAAGGCCATTTCTCCTGTTGCTCCAATGCGATGCGCTTGGCGTTGACAAGCGGGGAAGTGCTGTAGTTGGCATAGATAAGGAAAGGTCCGAAGAGCTTTTTCTCGCCTTCGTCGAGCACCATAGCGGCGCCTCCGAGGTGTTCTCCCTGAAGCATCTGGATGGTGATAGGCGACTTGCTGGTGGCGTGCACCATGAGTTCCTGGCGGTCGCAGGCACCGTTCAGCCATTCATAGGATACGGGGATGTTCCATACGCCGTATGAATTATTGTTCCATACGCCGTGCACGGTATCGCGTTCGATGAAGTTAGCCCAGTTGTACTTGGTATATACAGAGCCGTCGGAGAGATAATAGGTGGCATCCTGTATCTGGTTTTTCTCGGCTTCAGCCATTTCAGCATTGGTAGGTAACTTGCCGTTCATGCGGTAATCCACGTAGCCATTGAGCATGTCAGAGGCGAGGCGGGTGCATACGCGCACCTCTTTCATCGGTTCAGAAGCCGATGTGGCAGTGCCGGTGGCGATGACGTATGTATATACTCCTGCAATGTCATTGCGCATGATGTAGCCCTGCTGGAAGATGGTATTTCCGGAAGTGGCGCTGTAAAGCACTTCACACATCTCGTCGGTCTGCTTGATTATTTTGAGTTCACTGGGACTGAGAGCCTTGTTTCCTTGCGCTGTGGTATAGTCGAAGTATATGCCGTTGCTGCCGTCGAGGAGCTCTCTTGAGCCCCACTTCATGCTGCTTGCCCTGCCGTTGCTTCCTATCTTGATGGTGGTCTTGCCGTTAGACATGGTAACGGTCATTCCGCTGACGGTGAGTTTCACGTTGGTGAAGCTGGATGCGGCTTGCAGTCCGATTGCTGTCAGGAGGGTGGTGAGAATAGTTGTCAGTAGCCTTTTTGTCATTTTCTTTTATTATATAGTCAGTGATAGGTATTATATAGACAGTGATAGGTATTATATAGACAGTGATAGGTATTATATAGACAGTGATAGGGCTACCCGATGGCAGCCCTACCCTATTTCTTCTTACTTGATCTGTTTTCTTCTTACTTGATCTGTGAGCCGACAACGTTGTATTCGTTGTTGCCCTTGACGATGATGATCTGACCGTTTCTTACCATCTTCTTTGCCTTAGCATTGCCAGATACGGTAACGTCGTTGATGCCGGTGTCTTCACCTGGTTCTGGTTCTGGTTCAGGAGTGTCGGTGGAAGCATAGATGATGATGGCGTCGAGACCCTTGCTCTCGGAAGTGCCAGCCTTCCAGATTACAGGAGTGTTGTCCTCAGTGACGGTGATGAGAGAAGACTCAGCCAAAGACATATTGTCGCTGGTGGACATCAGGCCAATGCTGTCAGTGCCAACATAGAAATTATATACACTGCCGGTCTTTGCATTGTCGAAGAGAGCAGCCTGGATCTTGTATGTGCCGGCATTGAGCTTGCAGAGCTCTACGTCCTTGGTGTTGTAGGCAGCAGCTCTGTTAGAGCAGCGTACGCCGACATTCTGGTGAGTGATGAGACCTACAGTGACGGAATCTGCAGTCACGAGGTCTTCGCCTTCCATGCAATATACGCCGCCAGAGATTTCAGCGTCCTTGTATTCGATTACGAAAGTGGTGTCAGACTTGAGGGTGAAGTCCTGCTTGAACTCAGAACCTCTTGCACCGAATGTGAATACCTTGCCTTCGGCATTCATCAGCCAGTAGTTGTAAGGCACGGATACAACGTCGCCAGCAGCGCCTTCAGTCTCAGTCTTGATAGTCTTGAGCACATTGCCTTCAGGATCCTTTGCTACAACGGTGTATTTATATTTCTCGTTAGAAAAAGGAGTAATATCGATGGAAGTGATGACAGAATTGTTTACGATAATCTCCAGGTCGCCTTCCTTTTCTACTTTGAATACGTGGAGAGCAGGGTTCTTCGCGCTTGCTACGCTGTCCTTAGCTTCGTTAGTAGCGTCAGGGCAGGTGGCATTAGGAATCTGGATGGAGTGATCCTTCTTTGTATCAACGTAACCGAACTTGATGGCAACCTTGTCGCCTACGTTACAGTCAGGGATGAGAACCTTATTGCCTTTCTGAGCCAAGTGGAGTCGCTTGTATGAACCAGTTGTCTGAGACACGAGAAGGTTCTTTGCCTTTGTTGTGATATAGAGACCGTCAGTCATTGAGATAGGTGTATTACCATCGATGGTGAGGATTTCCTCGTTGAGGTCGGTCATGAGTTGGAAACGTGCCTTGCTGCCGGTACCAGTAGTTGCCCATCTTCCATTCTCCTGTGCAGCGATGGCATTGAGAGCCTCTTCCTCTTCGGCTGTAACAGTCTGAGCGAGATTCCATGAGAGTTTGCGCTCTACATTCTTTACAGTGAAAGTGAGAGTAGGCTCAGAGCCTTCTTCCCAAGCTATTTCTTCGCCTTCACCAGCGATAAACTCGGTGACCTTGAAGGTATATTTCATGTCGTTCTGGAGTTCGCCGAAGTCCTTGAAGACTACGCCGTCTTTGTAAGTGCCTGCGACACCTTCCAGCAGGATGGCATCACCGGTCTCAGGAGTGAGCACAGCGTTCATGGTAACGTCAGAATACTGGTTGTCTGTGACCTCAGGGAAAGTGACTTTGATGCCTGATTTCATTACTTTTGACATACGGACGGTAGCACCTTCCTGGATGTTGTAAGCGAGATTTCCGAGTGACCAATCAGCCATTGCGGAAAGGCTCATGAAAAGTGCGAGCACGGTGAGTGTAAAGATTTTTTTCATAAAAAGTTAGTTTTTAGATGTTTCGATATTATTGTCGAGATATAAATTGTCAGTTAGTCTGTTATTTCTTCCAAGATGCAAAATTACGGTTTTTTGATTAGAAAATTCCTGAATTAAGGGAATTTAACTATCAAAAAACCGTATTTTTTTGTTGGGGTTGTTGGTTGTCGGTTGTTGGTATTTGGTATTATTGCCCGGTAATGCGGCTGGCACAGTGACTGGTTACTCTTTAGTGAAGAGTGAAAAGTGAAGAGTGAAGAGTGAAAAATCGCCTGCCGGATATTGCGACCCAAGCAAATATTCTACTGCGTCAGCGCGATTTTTCACTCTTCACTCTTCACTCTTCACTTATTTTTGGTTATTGATATTTTATTCAGCCCCCTACCCTACTCTTTCGCCTTAGCGCCGAGCTTGACGAGCCATGGTCCGCCGATGGTGCAAGCCACTCCGATGATGATGAATGGGATGGAGAGAATCTGTCCCATGTCGATAGGAAGCCCTGCTTCGAAGGCTACCTGCACCTCCTTGGTGTATTCGATGAAGAAACGGAAGGTGAAGATAAGCGCGAGATCGAGGCCGAAGAAGAATCCTGTGCCTACCCAGTTGTGATGCTTTTTCCAGAAATGCCACATCACGAAGAAGAAGATGGCGTAGGCAATGGCTTCGTAGAGCTGTCCTGGATGGCGTGGCAGCATATCTACCCTCTCGAAGATGAATGCCCAAGGCACATCTGTCACCTTGCCTATTATCTCGGAGTTCATGAGGTTTCCGAGGCGAATGAAGCACGCTGTGGTAGGCACTGCGATGGATATCGTGTCAACGACAAACCATGCATTCATATTCATGTTTCTGCAATAGAGCAGCAATGCGATGATGATGCCTAAGGTACCTCCGTGGGAGGCAAGTCCTTCATAGCCAGTGAAATGCCATGAACCGTCGGCAGTGAAGCGTATTGGCAGCAGCATCTCCACCATGTGCTGTCCTGATGAGAGGAAATAGCCAGGTTCGTAGAAGATGCAATGTCCGAGGCGTGCTCCTATGAGAATGCCTATGAAGCAGTAGAGAAAGAGCGGATCGAATTTCTCGTCAGCCACTTTCTGCACTTTATAAAGGTGCTTCACTATGAGGTATGCCAGCAGCAAGCCGATAAGCCAGCATGTGGAGTACCATCTTATTGCTATTGGACCCAGATGGCAGATGATTAGATCTGGATTCCAGGAGATGAATAATTCATAATTCATAATTCATAATTCATAATTCATAATTCATAATTCATAATTCA
>SAMEA3663084__coassemble_673_pt1 | contig 11574 bp, 9 predicted proteins | sample SAMEA3663084__metabat2_high_PE_017 | metagenome-assembled genome bin SAMEA3663084 (sample SAMEA3663084) | pig gut metagenome | biome: pig gut; feature: pig-associated habitat; material: faeces | place: France | collected 2012
TGTGCCAATCTTCTTCCTCGGCATCAACATGGGCGATATGGTGAAAAAGAAGCATACACTGGATGGTCAAGGCATCTGGATGGTGTGGATAATGTTTGCTATGGCATTGTGGAGCAGCATCTGGCTTGAGCAGGTGAAGCACGGACATTTCCCTCTTTTCATTGAGAGAATGCTCTATATCCCTCTCACAGTGACCACTATAATCCTGCTCAATCGCCTTTTCCGCCGCACTCCGCAGTGGTTTAACAAGAGCATGGCATGGTTTGGAATGCTGAGTTTGGAGGCTTATCTCATTCATATTCAGTTTGTCCTGCGTCCAATAGAGCATTATCACCTCGGCTATTGGCCTACTTTCGCCCTCACAGTGGTGATTACTATGCCACTTGCATGGCTGCTGCATACATCAGTTACCTATATAGAAAAGAAATGTCAAAGAAAAGATACATCTTCTCCGACTTCGACGGAACACTGACCACAAAGGATTCCATGATGGAGATCATCATCTATCAGCGAGGCAAGAGCGGGCTTATAATTGCCCTATTGAGCATTCTTCCCTGGCTGATAATGATGCTTTTGCATCTCTATCCCAATCAGAAGACGAAGGAAAAACTGCTTTATCATTGCTTCGGCAGTATGACAGAGAGCGAGTTTGACGCTTTCTGCCAGCGCTTTGCCGATGCCCACAAGCATCTATTACGAGACAATCTCTATCAGAAACTATTGCTGGCGAAGGCTGAAGGCACAGAGGTGGTGGTGGTAACCGCGAGTCCTGAGAACTGGGTAAGCCGCTTGGCGCCCGACTTTAAGGTGCTCGGCACTAAGATGCAATTCAGTAAAGATGGGTTTACGGGGCATTTCCTCACGCGCAACTGCTATGGAAAGGAGAAGGTAAAGCGCATCCTTGCCGCCTATCCTGAGCTGGAAAGCCTGCGTAATGACTCACATATCACTGCCTACGGCGACTCTAAAGGCGATGCCGCCATGCTTGCTTTCGCTGACGAAAAGCACTTCAGAGACTTCATTTAATGGGGTTGTTGGTTGTGGGTTGTTGGTTATGGGTTGTTGGTTGTTGGTACTGTTGAATGTAAATACACAATCTAACGACTTGACAATATATTTGCCAGAAAGACCATACCACAATAAGTAGGTAATAACAATAATCCTAAATATACTATGCTAAATATATTCAAAATCCGAAAAGACGAGCGCTGGCTCATGGTGATAGCCACGCTATTTTTCTCTATAATAAATGCTGTCACCGTAGCATGGTACTGGACAGACTTCTCCCGACTGACGGACAACTATCACAAATTGTTCGTCACGAAGTTTCATGTCTCCGGCTTTGACCCTCTCACCTATGAGGTGATATCCAAATGGGACACAGCATTCAACATCTATCGCCACCCGTTGCTCGCATTCTTCATGTGGCCATTCTCCATGATAAACAAGGGTCTCATCTGGCTTACAGGCGTCAACTGCGCCACCATACTGACGGCATTGATACTCATCTTCTGTGCTTCTTATTCGGCATTGTTTGTCTATAGGATATTCCGCGAGGTGATACAGCTACGCAATAGGGACACATGGATAATGACTATGCTGACATTCTCCATGGCTTACATCATCCTTTCTGCTATGGTGCCCGACCATTTCATCATGTCAATGTTTGCCCTTACGCTGACGCTCTACATCTCCGGACGCAAGCTTAGGGGCGGTTCTGCGCTCAATATGTGGCAGACCATCATGCTCTTTGTGGTCACTGCCGGCATTTCTCTCAACAATGGACTGAAGATTTTCCTCGCCGCATTGGTGACAAGACGCCGCAGATTCTTCGAATGGAAATTCTTATTGCTCGCCGTTCTGCTGCCAAGCGCATTGATATGGGGCTTTGCCAGATGGGAGTATCATCAGTTTGCCTACCCTGAATGGAAAGCACGACAGGAGGTAAAGATGAAGAAAAACCGCGTACTCACCGCACAGATACGCAAGAAAGTGGAAGACTCTCTCGGCACAGAGGACAAAGCCAAAGTGGATGCTGAGGTGAAGAAAATCATCAAGGAGAAAGCATGGGCAAAAAAGAAGAGAGATAGCAAGAAGATATGGAATGCGAACACTGGCAAGCCTTTCATGAAAGGCGAGTTTATGGGCTGGACTGATAAGACCACTTCCAGATGGGATGTGGGCGTGGAATGTCTCTTAGGAGAAGGAATCCAGCTGCATAGAGACCATCTCTTAGGCGATGTATTGAGAGACAGACCTGTCATTGTAAGGTACGATACATCTTCCATCTTCGGCTATATCAATTACATAGTGGAGGCTATCATCGTGCTATTATTCCTCGCAGGAGTATGGATAGGCAGGAAGAAAGTGTTTCTCTGGACAGCAATGTCATTCCTATTGATGGACTTCACGCTCCACATGGGCTTGGGATTTGGCATCAATGAGGTGCAGATAATGTCTGCCCACTATCTCTTTGTCTTGCCTATCGCCATGGCTTATCTGGTGAAAAAGGCAGACAATAGGTATCTCTCCTACTCCATCTGTGGCATTTCCTTGTGGCTTTTGGGCTGGAATCTGTTTAATATAATGACATATTAGTATTGTGGTTTGGTTGTTTTGTGGGTTTGTTGTTTTGTTGTTTGTCAATACTGCCAACTAAACCACAAAACAACTAAACCACAAAACGACGGGACTGATGGGCTTTTTTAGCTTGAAATTTGAGTTCTTGACCGTCAAAATCCGGTTTTATGTCATAAACCATTCGATGCGTAACATACAGATTATCAACATCAATACGCCGCGTTAGGGTTAAAAATCACTAATGGTACACAAGTTTGTGGTCCACAAACTTGTGTACCATTATTTTTTTTCTTAATTTTGCATCCACAAAAAGAGGAACAACATGAGAAAACCGTTTATTTATGGCACATCTGTAGGAGGCGAAAACTTCACCGACAGAGTAAAGGAGACCAAGCGTCTTAAACTTGACTTCGAGAATGGTATAAACACTATCCTCATCTCTCCACGACGTATGGGCAAGACATCTCTTGTCAAAAAGGTGATATCACAGATTACATCACCCGACATAAAGATTATCCCCATGGACATATACGACTGTCGCAACGAATACGATTTCATCAACCGGTTCGCCTCAACGATAATGAAACATACGGCAGGAAAGATGGATCTCGTGGCAAGCACAGTAAGAGAATTCCTCTCACGCATTGTGCCTACGATAAAATATTCTCTGGATCCCGCCCAGGATTTTTCCCTATCATTAGGTATTACGCCTGAGACGTACTCACCGGAAGAGATATACAACCTCCCGGAAGTGATTGCAAAGAAAAGGGGATACCACATCATAGTATGCATAGACGAATTCCAGCAAGTAGGAGAATTTACCGACAGTCTCACCATACAGAAGCGAATGCGCGGAATATGGCAGCATCATCAGAACGCCTCATACTGCATGTATGGAAGCAAGAAGCATCTGATGATGAAGCTTTTCCAGAGCAAACGGATGCCTTTCTACAAATTCGGTGAGACTCTTTTCCTCGAAAAGATTCCAGAGGACGACTGGGCAGAATTCATCAAAGAACGCTTTGTCTGTGGAGGAAAGAGCATTTCTGATGAATATGCGCGCAGAATCTGTCGCACAGTCGATGCCTATTCCTCCTACGTTCAGGAACTGTCATGGGACGTTTTCGCAGAAACAGAAGAAGAAGTTACGGAACAGGCTTTCCTGAATGGTGTCACAGAGATGCTGAGACAGAACTCTGCACTGTTCGAATGCAGGATAGAACCGTTGACATCATACCAGATGAACTTCATAAAGGCGATATGCGACGGTGTGCATAGCGACTTCGGCAGCAAGAGCATCACCGACAAGTACGGCCTTGGCACTAAGTCGAACATCGCCCGTCTGAAGAAAAGTCTTGAAGACAAGGAACTGATTGAGAATGAAAAAGGCATCACGGTACTGTCCGACCCAGTATTTGAGATGTGGTTCAAAAAAGAATATATGTAATGAAAGTACTGATACTGAGCACATACGAGCACACCGGAGGCGCTGCCATCGCTGCAGAAAGACTGCTCCAAGCCCTTCAAAGGAATGGAGTGGAGGCAAAGATGCTGTGCCGCAAGAACCTGTCATGGTGGAAAGGCAAACCACAATCATGGACAAGTATCATCGAGCGTGCCGTCATCTGGGCTGCAAACGGATTCTCAAAGCGCGACCTTTGGGCGACAGACACCGCCCTTATCGGGCAGGACATCACCCGAACAAAGGAGTATCAGGAGGCTGACGTCATTCATCTGCATTGGATCAATCAGGGATTTATCTCGCTGGACACCATTGATAAAATCCTGAATTCTGGCAAGAAAGTGGTGATGACAATGCACGACATGTGGTATTGCACGTCAATATGCCATCATTCATACGGCTGTAGCAAGTATTCCAGCGGTTGTCATGACTGCAAAATGCTCCTCAAACCTGGACAAAACGACCTGTCTGCAAAGGTATTCGAGAAGAAATGCCGTGTCTTCTCTGGTAAGAACTATAGCATCACTGCCGTAAGCCACTGGCTTGCAGACAAAGCTAAAGAGAGTAAATTTCTCAATAAGGAGGCTATCAGCGTAATACCAAACTTCATAGACCTCAACTCTATAGCCATCCACGACCGCAAAGAATGCCGCAGAAAGCTCGGTATATCCGAAGATACTCTCGTCATTACCTTCTGTGCAGCGAGGATTGATGTCCCTATCAAAGGCTTTGACATACTGAAAGAAGCCCTCCTTGTCTTCATGAAAAAATATCATGAAACCCACCAAAACATTCAATTACTCTTGATAGGTGGAATAAAAGACGCCAAGACTCTTGACTCCATACCTGTGCCTTACCGTCATTTCGGAATGCTGAACGACCGCGATGTCATAAATCATATCTACAGTGCATCCAATACTGTGGTGTCAACTTCACATTTCGAGACCTTCGGACAGACCCTCATCGAGGCGCAAGCATGTGGCTGTATGCCTGTCTCTTTCGGCAATAGTGGGCAGCGCGACGTCATAAAGCATAAGGAAAACGGCTATCTCGTGGAAGAACAGACGGCTGAAGCATTCGCTGAAGGCATACATTGGGCTTTGACAGAAGGGCAGAAGAAGGACAGGATGCTACTGAGAAAGAGCGTGGAAGAGCATTTCAGCGAAGAGGCTGTGACAAGACAATTCTTAGACCTATACAATAGATGATGAAAGTATTCCATATTATATGCAAATTAGATTTGGGCGGTTCGGAGCGCGTTGCCATCAATATCGCCAAGCATAAGGAGAATGATGTGGAACAACACATCGTGGAACTGATGCGTGGCAACTCCGCATTCACCGAGGGAATCATCAGCGAACTGGAAGAAAACGGCATTCCATACCATAGGTCTTGCTTGCCAGTACTCTTCGAATGGCATTACGTGATGCAGAAGATTATCGCCATGCTCTTCCCCCTCCGCTTCCTTTTTCTATGGTTGAAATACCGTCCTGACGTGATACACTGCCACACAGAGATGCCCGAAATGGCTGTTTGGCTTTCATTGAAGTTGATGCCTTTCATCAATATCAAGGTGGTACGCACCATACACAATACCAAACTATGGACCGGCATGGCGCATACAGGCGCAAGAGTGGAAAAATTCATGCAGAAGCGAAACGCCAACATTGCCATTTCCGACAACGTAAAGAAGGCTTACACCAGCATTTATGGAGGCAATCCGCCCATCATCTACAATGGCGTTGCGCCAGTGGAGCAATCCATCTATCAAGGTTTGATTGAGGGAAAGACCAACATCTGCTTTGCCGGACGACTGGAAGAGCAGAAAGGCATATCCACGCTCTGCGAGATTATCGAGAGACTAAAGGACGACACAAGGTATCATTTCCACATCTTCGGCAGTGGCAGACTCCAGTCTCTCATCGACAACATCAGCCATCTGCCTAACGTATCCGTCAGCGGACCGCTCAATGGCATTGCCGGATATCTCGGCTCATTCGATTATGTCATCATGCCTTCTGTCCATGAGGGCCTCAGCATCTTTGCCCTGGAAGCGTCATTCAATGGTGCTCCACTATTGATAAACCGCTGCGATGGTCTTGCCGACACCTTGCCAGAGGACTGGCCCCTCGCTGTCAACGGCAATAATATAGACCAATGGATGGAGATATTCGAGCATAAAATCTCTGCCACTGACAGGAATATTCTGAAATCACAAGCCCTCACATACGTCAAGTCACGCTTCTCCATCGAGATAATGCAGGAGGAATATGTCAAGGTATATCGTCGCGACTAAACGCATAAGATTTCATTGTCACTCTGTAGCCAAATAATGTTAAAGCCCTCATCCGACAATAGATAATTCGGAAAAAAACACTATCTTTGTATTCATAAGTAGGTGATTAGAATTATTTTTATAATAACTATTACCTACTTTACCTACTTATATTATCGACTAAACCATCTGCATTATGACAAGAAAACTATATCCCATAGGAATACAGACTTTTGAGCGCATACGTCAGGAGAATAATGTCTATATAGACAAGACAGAGTATGTGTATCACATGACTCATGCAGATGGCAGATTCTTCTTTCTTAACCGTCCACGCCGTTTCGGAAAGTCACTTTTAGTTTCTACCTTCAAGAGTTACTTTGAGGGTAGAAAAGACTTATTCAAGGGACTTGCTATAGAACACCTTGAGAAAGAATGGAATGAATACCCTGTACTACATTTCAGTTTGGCAGGCGGAAAGCATATTAAGAAAGAGCAGTTGGAAGAATACCTCTTGTTTATCCTAAAAAGCAATGAGGACCGCTTCGGAATAGTATGCGACTCATGCGACCCTAACGTGCGACTCCTCAATCTGATAACAGCAGTACACAGCAAGACGGGCAAGCAGGTGGTAATACTCATTGACGAATATGATGCACCACTACTTGACGTAGCTCATCAGGAAAAAAGCTTGGAAGAACTGCGTTACGTCATGCGGAATTTCTATAGTCCGCTGAAAGATTGCGAACCTATCCTGCGCTTCGTATTCCTCACGGGCATCACAAAGTTTTCCCAACTCAGTATCTTCAGCGAGCTCAATAATATAAATAATGTGAGTATGGACAGTCCTTATGCTGGCATTTGTGGCATCACACAGGAAGAACTATTGACACAGATGAGCGATGACATCGACAGACTGGCTGAAAAACTGGAACTGACAAGAGAAGAAACAATCAGTCAACTCAAACGTCACTACGATGGATACCATTTCTGCTGGCCATCACCTGATGTGTTCAATCCATATAGTTTACTAAACTGTTTCTCTAAACAAGAAATCAATTCCTACTGGTTTGGGTCTGGCACACCAACTTATCTCATCAATATGATGAGGAAATTCGATGTCATGCCTTCAACCATACATAAGATGATGGCAAAAGCTTCTGCCTTTGATGCTCCTACTGAGAACATGAAAACCATAACTCCTCTGCTCTATCAGAGTGGTTATGTCACCATTAAGGATTATGATAAAATGTCTCAGATATACACCCTCGACATCCCTAACAATGAAATACTCGTGGGTCTGTATGAGAGCTTATTGCCTAATTATCTCAACAACCTCACCGACCAGGGAAACGTAGCCATCGCACAAATGTCTGTAATGATAAGGAAAGGCGATATTGATGGTGGATTACAGTTGATAAAAGATTTTCTGGAGACAGTGCCTTACTGCGATAATACCAACTACGAGGGACATTATCAGCAGATGTTTTACATCATATTTGCTCTACTTACCGACTATCAAATCAATGTGGAGCAACGCATCTCAAAAGGCAGAATAGACTCTGTGCTGGAAACTTCCACACATATCTATATCATAGAAATGAAATTCAACAAATCGGCTCACGAAGCTCTTGCGCAGATTAACGACAAGCAGTACGCTATTGCTTTCGAAAAGAATGGTAAAACGATAGTAAAAGTGGGACTCAACTTTAAGATTAGTAGAGGATGCAACACTTTGGAATGGGCAATAGAATAGCTTTCATGATGCGAGTTATGACCCATCGCAAAAGGGCATAATCACACATTCATAGTCGCATCACACTAATGAAATTGTTCGATTTTTCCACTTTTAGAAAACCGCAGAAAAGCCATCTTGTAACAATTTGATAATCAATAGATTGCAAAAGCATAGCTTTTAGACTGTAAAAGCATAGATATTACAGCCTAATAGCTATGCTTTTGCGTTGTAATATCTATGCTTTTGCAGCATGAAAGCTTAGCTATCGTCTCATGATAACTATTTTCTTATCCTTTTGTTCGATTTTTCCTATATCTGTTTGGCATAAAAACGAAGCTGAAGAGGGGTGGAATATAAAGGGAGTCTCTGTCTAATCACACTCAAATGATTTGCCATTTGAAAGCATTACACAAGTTTGTGTTACACAACTTTGTGCAACACAAACTTGTGTATATCATTTTTTTTGCTTATCTTTGCAGCGTGAATACATAAAACCCAAGCGATTATGGCTAATCTTTCAAAACCTTTTGTCTTCGGTATTTCTGTCGATTCCAAGCATTTCATAGGAAGAGAAAAAGAGATAGAGCGCCTCTCTGCAAACTTCAGATACGGCGTCAACACCATCATGATTTCGCCAAGAAGAATAGGAAAGACATCACTTGTCAAGCAAGTTTCCAAGACAATAGAGGACAAAAACATCAAAATCGTACACCTCGACATCTTCTCATGCCGAAGCGAATACGACTTTCTCAATATGTTTGCCTCGGCATTACTGCAACAGACCTCAAGCCATGCAGACGAATGGAAACAGAATATACGCGATTTCCTCGCAAGGGTGACACCAAAAATCACTCTTTCACCCGACCCTACCCAGGAATTCAGCATCTCGCTCGGCATCACTCCTAAGACCTATAAGCCGGAAGAAATCCTAAATCTGCCACAACTCATTGCGGAAAAGCGTGGCTATCACATCGTCATGTGCATTGATGAATTTCAGCAGATAGGCGATTTCCCCGACTCATTGACGGTGCAAAAGAAGATGCGCACTATATGGCAACATCAGCAAAACGTGTCTTATTGCCTCTATGGCAGTAAGAAAAACATGATGAGTGCATTGTTTCAGCAGCAGAGCAAGCCATTCTATAAGTTCGGACAAATAATGACTTTGGACACCATTCCTACAGAGACATGGGTGCCATACATCTGCAGCCGCTTTGCTACAGAGGGCAAAACCATCCCTGAGGACATTGCCGCAGAGATATGCTCTATGGTCAACAACCACTCTTCATACGTACAGGAATTAGCTTACAACACTCTCTTACGTACCAGAGAGAGCGTCACGACAATGGCTAATCTGCAGTCTGCATTCAATGATCTGCTGGACGACAACACCACATATTTCATCGAAAAGACCGAAAAGCTTACCAGCTATCAACTCAATTTCATCCATGCCATCATCGAAGGAATAAACAATAACTTCGGCATGAAAGAGATAAGAGAAGGCTATCATCTCGGTTCGCCATCCAATATCGTAAGGATTAAGACGGCACTGCAAGAGCGCGAAATTATCGACATCAATGATAAAGGCGTCTTCATCTCAGACCCTGTAATGGAGAAATGGATGCAGTCAAGATTTGAATGGTACTAAATGATGGTGGAAAACTATAGTTCTCACCTCCTACTCTAATTGATTTTTATGACAGTAACAATCATAGTTCCCGTCTATGGCGTGGAGAAATACATCAGAGAATGCGCGGTATCGCTGTTCTCCCAGACATACGATAAAATAGAATACGTATTCTGCGACGACTGTACTCCAGACCGGAGTATAGAGATTTTGCATGAAGTGATGGCTGAATATCCTGAGCGGCAGGTGCGTATCATCAAGAATGAGCAAAATAAAGGCATTGGTAGCACACGCGCACGCCTTATGCAGGAGGTGAAAAGTGATTGTTTCCTATTCGTAGATAGCGATGATATCCTGCCTGAAAATGCAGTGGAAACTCTCGTGAAAAGGATGAAAGAGACCGGCACCGACATCGTGGAAGGCGGGTACGCTGAATACTGCAACGGCAATATCTGCAACCCGAAAGCACCTTCTCACGATAATGACACTAAATACAAGCGGAAAGCATGGTGTCAAAATCTCGTTTCTCTGCACATCTGGGGAAAACTATTCCAGTCGAGTATCATCAAGAAAGTGCCCGACCTATTCATAGAAGGCATCGACTATGCAGAAGATATCTGCGCAATGACGCGCCTCATCGGTGTGGCAACACGCTCCTGGACTGACGAGGTGGTGTATCATTATCGTATAGACAACAACTCTTCCTACACCAAAAACATATCTGAAAAGTCTATTAAGTCATATTTCAAAGCACAAGCAAAGATTCTCTCCTTCTATCTCCAGCGAGGTCATCTGCCCTTTGCCCTTGAGATTGGCATCCTGAATACGCTGCGAGAATGCCGAAAACGCGGACTGGATATGCAGGAAATGAATGAGACTTTGCGATACGTGCCAGAGCATTTTCGTGCAAAATTGCTCTACAATATGTTTCATTCCACAAGCATACCGCTGATTATCAGCGACTATATGTATCGACTATTCCGACTTGTCGCTTTGTGATTTTGTTGGTTTTGTTGTTTTGTTGTCTGGTTGTTTTGTTGTTTAGTTGATAGACTTAATTGCAATACACATAAACTTTTACAAACAATAAACAACCAAACAACTAAAAAACTAAACAACTAAACAACTAAACAACTAAAAAAATGACTGAATCGCTGAAACAAAAAACTGCCAAAGGGCTCTTCTGGGGCGCTATGAACAGTGGCAGCACACAGATACTCAACCTTATCTTCGGCATTGTGCTCGGACGAATGCTTTCGCCTGAGATATACAGTGTCGTGGCTATACTCACCATCTTCGTAGCTATAGCAGGCGATTTACAGAGTTCCGGCTTTACGCAAGCATTGGTAAACATAAAGAGACCGACGGACAGAGACTATAATTCCGTCTTTTCATTCAATGTGGTGATGTCGGTAATGATGTACTTCATCCTCTTCCTATGTGCTCCTCTGATAGCCGATTTCTACGATAGGCCATACCTGACGGAAGTCTCACGAGTATTATTCCTCTCTTTCCTCATAGCGTCCATAGGCATTGCACACGGTGGATACATGATGAAGAACATGATGAACAAGGAGATGGCAATCATCGGATTTATCGCCCTTATAGTTTCTGGCGCCACTGGTATCACCCTTGCTTTCCTCGGAAAGACCTATTGGGCTTTGGTATGGCAACAGATAGCATACATCTCTGTCACTGTCATCGGAAAATTCTTCTTTGTCAAGGAATGGCGCCCGCGCCTTACCCTCGATTTCGGACCGGTAAAGCAGATGGCTCCATTCGCCATGAACATCCTGGTGACCAAGATAGTCAACACTGTGAGCAATAATATCCTGACTAATATCTTCGGAAAACTGTTTCCTGACCGCCTCGTGGGCAACTATTCGCAAGCC
>SAMEA3663084__coassemble_738_pt1 | contig 11035 bp, 4 predicted proteins | sample SAMEA3663084__metabat2_high_PE_017 | metagenome-assembled genome bin SAMEA3663084 (sample SAMEA3663084) | pig gut metagenome | biome: pig gut; feature: pig-associated habitat; material: faeces | place: France | collected 2012
GAAGACAGTACCAAGCAGATAAAACATCAATATAAAAAAAATGAGAAGATATATTTGTTTATTTTTATTTATTGATATTTTATTACTGATTAGTAACCTGTTACAGTACAAAATATTTGGAATAAAAAAAGCACCGCTCCCAATAATAAGGAGCGGTGCTTTTGTATGTTATTAGTATAGCGTTAGCTGTGCTTTTACTTGATCTGTGCGCCAGCAACGTTGTACTTGTTGTTGCCCTTTACGATAACGATCTGACCATTCTCTACAACCTTCTTCACCTTTGCAGTGTCTGCAACAGTTACGTTGCTGATACCATCATTGATTACTGGCTCAAACTTGATGGAAGAAACCATGATGTTGCCTGTGCCTGAGTACTTCATGAAGGTGTGGTAGCCAGCACCCAATCTAAATGTCACAACATTCAGGTAGCCGTCAAGATTGTCTGGGTCACCGGCAGTGATGTCATCGCAACCGTAGGTTGTGCCATCCACGTTGATGTAAATCTTCTTTTCGTTTTCTTTATCAAGGTTCTTGCAAGAGTTCTTGGTACATGTTACAGTAACATCAACAGAGTCATTCTCAGCAACGAGGAAAGTGATGTTGTCTCCAGTCATCTGGAGATATGCCTCCTTGCCTGCAGGAACCTGATACTTCGCTACAGTAGGATCAAGGTTGGAAAGAGCCTTTAATGTGACGTTTCTTACGAAGAACAGCTTGTTGTCTGCATTGACAGATCCATTCTCCACCTTATAAACAATGTTTCCATTAGGATCGGCAGCAGTAGCCTCCTCATCCTTAACGGCATTGCCTGATACTGTTATCTCCTGAGTAGTCTTGATAGGGTCGAGAACGTAAACGTCGGCAGTGGTTTTCTTGGAAGTGAACGTAGCATAGTCGCCGTTCTTGATAGTGGTGTAGGCTGAAACAACGGCAGACTCGGTGAGAGTTGCGTTGTCGCCGTTGATGATTTCGTCACCGTAAGTGATTACGTTAGCACCGCCCTGAGCAGCGTATGGAGTAGTTACTGTTACGTTGCCCTTGTCGGCTGTGATTGTAGGAGCATCGAATGAGAATGATACTACAGCCTCATTTTCAGCACCTGATAAGATTCCTTCTGCATCTGGCAAACCTGAACCGAAGTCCATGAATGCCTGGAACTTGAGGGTCTGGTCCTTATATATCTTGATAGGATCGCTTGGTACTACTTCGCTGCTTGCATCAGGTGCAGAGCCGTCTGTGGTGTAAGTTACGATAGAAGGGAACTGCTCTTCGCTACCTTCTTCGCTTACCATAGCAGGTTTGACGGTAACTTCACGGAACCAGAGTCCGTTCTCATACGTCTGAGGACCAACCTTCACGCTTGGAGTACCAGGAGCCTCGTTAGCCTCTACGATGATGTAAGAGACATAGATATCACCATTCCATGAGCCTACATAGAGGGTCATATCGTCAGGAGCAGTGTATTCTACAGTAGAGATGCCGACAGTGCCTGAAGCATCTGTAGGCTTTTCATTGAGTGCATTTTCCAATTTAGCATCCGTGGCAAACTTAGGGTAACGTGCAGCAGCGCCTACCTTGCTCTGTCCATTGAAGCAGATGATGATCTTAGACTTTGCAGTGAGCTTGATGGCAAATACATCCTGTGCGTTCTTGAGTCGGAGAGAGTTGCGGTGTGAGCCGTATTCAGCATACTTTCCGTTAAACCATTTGTAGGTTTCGTCCTCATTTTTCTCAGCGAGGTCGAAAGTACCTTTTCCGTTAGACTTGTCGTGTCCTTTAGGAGTGAAGAAATAGCCATCGCCGTAGATGCTGTTCTTAGCGATTTTCTCAGTACCATTATTGGTGACATCATCACCTACGAGTACGTAACTGTGCTTGCAGAATTCGAGGTCGGCAACTGTCTGTGCAAATCCAGAAGCCACGATACCTACGAGTGCGCAGATAAGGGTAAAGATTTTTTTCATAAAATGAGTATTATTATTAGTTAGTTGTTTTAAGGTAATAATTTTGCCTTTTTTTCTTCTTTTCTTTTATAAAAAGTAGTTGGGTACAAAGTTAATGCTTTTTTTTGTTTTTGCAAAGGATTGGGGAGGATTTTTTTAAAAAAAGAGTGAAAAGTGAATAGTGAAAAGTGAATAGTGAAAAATAAGACCCCCTCTTATCCCCCTGTAAGGGGGAGGCCATATACCTTCTCCGCTTGCGGTTTCCCAATTGCGTTAGCGCGATTTTTCACTCTTCACTTTTCACTCTTCACTTTTCACTAAAAGAAGAAAAGGTAATCTCCTATTCCCTATTTCCTATTACCTATTACCTACTCTTTGACGAGGTAAGTCTGGAGAGGGGTGTCTCCGAAGTGGGCGATTGTGATGACTTCCTTATTCTCGGATGTGGCAACGCCAGAGAAGATGGTGGTCTTTGACACTTTGCCTTTATCGTCCTTAGTGAGCTTGAGGATGCTGATGGCACCGGTGACGTTAGAGTAAGTATATTCATATCGTGGTGTCTTTTCGGTGTTGGAATCATCTTTCCATGTGCCTTTTGTGGTGCCTTCGCTCATCTTTACCGAAACGGAGTCTTCGGTGACGAAGTCGAGTGACTCTACGAATCCCTGTATTTCTTCGCCATAGGCATTGACTTTGAGTCCCTTTCCTCTTGTCCACTTTGTGTTGGCGAGTGACTCAGGGTGTGCCACCTTTGTGGAGTCATTGTATCTGTTGACCCATGATGGATTAGAGGTGTTGGTATCCTCGTATTCGTTTGCATCGCTGCATGATGCTATAGTAGCTGCTGTTGCTGCGATGGCTGCTAATGATATAATGAGGGTTTTCATTGTTTTTTTTCTTTTTTTTTAGTAAATCGGGCGGTTTTTTAAATGAAGAATGAAGAATGAAGAATGAAGAATGGGAGTTACCATTTCTTTAGTGAAAAGTGAATAGTGAATAGTGAAAAATCGCGCTGACGCAATTAGGGACCGCAAGCGGGAAAGCTATCTGGCCTCCCCCTCACAGGGGGATAAGAGGGGGTCTATTCTTCATTCTTCATTCTTCATTCTTCATTCTTCATTTAATAAGAGATTACTTATTCCAACGTGCCGCGCCAGCATTGTTCTTCACGATGTCATTGTCCTTATTCTTGTAGAAGAGGTTGACATTGTATTGTGATGCTGTGCCGTCGAGTGCGTCAGCGCGGTGCATATTGCGGTCGCTTGCAGACTGTGCCACGTGTGGAGGACAAGGACTGATGAAGAGTTCTGTAGAAGAGACATCAGCCACATTGACGTCGAGCGATCCGTGGAGGGTAGCAGCACCGCCCTTTACGAGCTTACCGAAGTTGTTGCTTGTAGAAGCCCATGCGTTAGCACTGAAGATAGAGCCGTTGGTGAGGTTGTCGTTAGTTGACCAGTTATTATTGAAATAGAGGTCCACATGAGCGGCAGAGCCATCTTCGAGAGTCATGGTGTTGCGGATATCAGCGCCCCAGAATCCGAGAGTACGCTGGTCACCAGGCTGCTTAGTGAGCACGAAGAGGTTGTTTTCTACTCGGTAAACCGATCCGTTAGGGAGGTAACGCATATTGAAGATGACGCCACTTGCGCGGGTATTGAAGTTGACGAGGGTATTGTTAGAGAATGTGATATTCCATGCTCCTGATGTCCATCCGCTCTGTGCAGTCTCACAGAAGAATGAAGGGAATGGGCTGTCATAGAATGTATTCTCCACTACCTTGAAGTCCTTGTAGAGGTTAGAGGCAGGGTTATTGCCAGAACCTGCAATCCAAGGATAGCCGCCACCAGACTGATTGTAGTAACCGCAGTCGAAGAACTGGTTGCCCTTGATGAGCACATGGTTCCAAACCTTGTAGTTGACACCCTGTTCACGGATAAATCCACGCACGAGACGCTTGAATGTGCAGTTTTCCATCACGAGGCTATCGAGTGTCACTGCCATGCCGTTGGAGTACATATTAAAGAAGTAGTTGCCTGCTACTACGCCTACTCCATCCTTGTTGTCGCCATAGTTGAGGGCAGTAGGGTTGTCGAAGTCGATGTTTTCGAAAGCGAGCTTCTTCATGTATATCTCACCGCCTTCACCAGCTTCTGGCTGACGTCCGAACATGAACATGGTGTAAGAGCCTTGTGCCTGATCACCGCCTACTCCGCTGAACATCTCAGAATTCTTACCAATACCGCATAATACCTTAGCGCGCTTGCCAGCCTTTACGTCCTCAGGGTCAGTGGCGAGTGTGAAGCCTTTACATGTGATGTCATTTCCATCGAGGTAATATGTCTTTCCACCTTCGAGGTAGAAGGTCTGACCTTCAGCGAGGGAGGTGTTGGAGATGAAGTCATAGAGAACGTTGCTGATAGGTGCGGCATTATACTTGTCAGCGAGAGCGAATGCGTCAGGACGCTTGATGCCGGCATCATTGTTAGGTAGAACGGCGTCATGATACTGTGCTATCATCTCGTCATGCTTGAGGAGGATAGGGTCTCCCGGTGTGCCGTCAGAGCGAGTGGTGCAGGTGTTGTACTTTGCATCGATGGCAACCTTCACGTCCGGGTCCACTACGTCGATGACATATACAGAGTTAGCTGAGAGTCCGTCGATGTCGATGTATCCGTTTTTGCGGTCTTCATCGGTGATCTTGTAGTTAGCCCACTTGGCTCCTACGGTTGAATTAGGGTTGTTAGGTGATGGCTTCACCTGGAGATACTGGAATCCGAAGTTGCCGGTAGCAGGGTCGATATTGAAGTTGTCGAAGTAGCTGTCGAGCTTGTCCTTGTCAGAAGCTCCGAGCTTAGGGCATGCAGCCTTTACATTGTCGAGGGTATAAGCTGAGAGTTTCTCCACAGCTTCCATGTCAGCTCCTTCCATAGCCTTGAGGAAGTCCTTGATATTGGAGTTGATGCAGATGTGCATAGTAGTCTCGGTGGTCTTTGACTGGTCAGCATATACGGCGAATGGAGTCTCGTATCGGTCGCGTGTGCTGACGCCGAAATACTCCTGCCACTGTCTTCCGTTGCCGTGTCCGTACCAGTTTGATGCGTGCTCGAATGAGGACTGGTCGCCCTTTATGTTGGCATCGCGCTTGTCGAGTGCACGTATAGCGAAGCGATAGTCAGTGGAATACTGTAGGTCAGGGAGCACGAGCTGCAGCTGGTCAGGCGCCATGATGGTGTCGAGCAGGAGGTCGCTTGTGCCTTGTATCTTAGCCCAAGCCTCATCACCGTTGGCTACCTTTGACTGAAGCGCCATCTGCACCTGGTATCCAGCGCAGTCTTTAACTCCGTACCAGTAGAGGTGAATGGTATTACCGTGAGGATAAGCGTTGTCGAGTCCGCTATTGTAAGGGTAGTCGGTGCCCTTTCCTCTGTTGAAGTCTGTGACGAACATGGTCATGAATGAGCGGTTGGTGCCGCTGCTTGCATCATCGTCGTCGGAGCATGATGCGGTGACCATCATCTGTGACAGCGCCGCAATGCCCATTATGGTGTATTTGAAGATATTTTTCATTTGTTGAGTTTTACTTATTATATCAGCCGGTTTTCTAAATGAAGAATGTAGAATGAAGAATGAAGAATGGGAGTTACCATTTCTTTTCTTGAGAAGACGACAATGGAATTACTCATGAAGCAAAGCATACTCGCATTCTTCATTCTTCATTCTTCATTCTTCATTTTAAATAATATTAGTATCCGTAATAGTTCTTATACTTACCGCCGGAACGCTGGATTACAGTGTTAGGATAAGGGAGTATGTAGCGAACTGCAGGGATTTCCTTGAGGCTGCTGAGGTCAGAAGGGAGCTGTTCGAGCTGTCCGTTGTTGATGAGCCAGATGTTGCCACCATCGTCGCAGCGGATGTATCCGTAGAAAGAATACTTACACTGATCCTTTGGAAGACCTGTGTTCTGGTCGCCCCACTGATAGAAGTCAGCCTCATACCACTGGTCAGCCTTGAATCCACCACGTTTGATAGCGCTGGTGATAGGCTTTGACATTGGCTTGTATGCGTTGTAGATACGCAGAGCCTGGAATGTGTGGTTAGGATATGTGGAGAAATATGTCTTGTCGGTGTTGATGACATTTCCGTAGAGCTGTGCCTTATACATGAGCATAGCGTATGCGTTTGGCTCTCCGTAATCGTATGTGTGATAGTAGATTTCCTCTGGGAGGTTGTCGATATATCCGTTGTCTGTCTCGTAACCGTCGTGGATGTTGATGGCATCCTCATAGCCTGAACTTGACTGTGCATTTCTCACGCCGGCGGTGTAGTAACGGAGGAAGCTGTAGATGATTTCCTCACCGTAGGTGTTGGTGCGCACGAGGTCACGCCAGCGGATGTTCTCACCGGCAAACTCCCACTTGCGCTCGTCGAGCACTGCCTTCAGGAAAGCTTCCTTGCTGGTAGCAGCCTGTGCGAGGTAAGCGGCTTCTTCTGTGAGCACTGCAGGCTTTACTGTAGAGGCAGGGAAAGCGCGGTTGTGCACCTTGGCGAGGCATTCCTGTGCCTTTGCAGATGGCTTGCCGTTGATTTCATTGTCTGCCTCGGCATACATGAGGAGGACGTCAGCATAGCGCATATAAGGATAGTTGATGCCGGTAGCGCCGGTCTTGTCGGCTCCAAGTTCTGAGCCTGGGTTTGTCCAGAGCTTTGACCACTTGTTGTTGTGCACGGTATAGTCGCTGCGGATATATACGGAGTCGGTCAGAGCACCCTCGGCATTGGTGAAGTAAGAGTAGTACCAGAGTCCGTTGACCTGCTCGCGGCGCACGTCGCCGTTGCGGAAGAGGAAGCGGTAGAAGGCATTCAGGCGTGCTTTACCACTTGTAGCGCCCCACTCGTGTACGGTCTTGCCTTCGTTTGCCTTATACTCAGGACCCTGGAGATAACCAGTGTTGCCCGTAGATTCCTTGGCAAATGGGAACTCGAAGATAGCGTCGCCATCGTTCACCACCTTGTAGTTACACTCATCTATGAAGGTCTGCATATAGTCAGGATTGAGAGAGTGCTTGCTCTTTGTGATGACAGAGTCAGCATAGTCGCGTGCTATCTTGTAGTATTCCAGATAGTTGTCAGGGCGCTGCATAGTGCCGTAGCTCTTAGGATTGCTCTTGTCAGGACGGAGAGAATAGCCGCCTGCCGTGAGAGCGATACGTGAGATGAGGGCCTGTGCAAACTCCTTGGAGCAACGCTCCACGGTGACTGCATTGGCATACTGCATGTGGAGGCTTGCCTTCTTGAGGTCAGCGATGATGGAATCCTGCACTGCAGTGCGGTCGAGTACAGGGATGGTGTAGTTGGCACCGTCGTCATCAGCCTTGTTGAATCGGAAAGGCACGTCGCCGAACATCACCACGAGGTCATGGTAAGCCATAGCGCGGAGACATTTTGCCTCGCCGAGCCACTGCATGATGTTGGAGTTTTTCTCATCATAGATAGGAGAATGCTCCAGATTGTAGATAAACTTGTTTGCCTCTTCGATGAGAGAGTAAGCGGCAGTCCAGAATGAGAGGATGTTTCCGCCGGTGTCGTCACAGTCGAAGCGTGCGTATGAAGTCTTGGAATGAGCATTGGATGAGAATATCTGCATTTCCACGTCGCTATTGAGGACGAAGGTATTCTGATAGGCATCACCGTAGAGATTGTTTACGATGGCCTTGGCATATACGCCATTGAGGGCGCGGCTGATCTCAGTCTCCTGGCTGAAGACGAAGTCCGGGGTGTAGGATGACGGTGCATCCACATCGAGGAAATCGTTGCAGGCTGTCAGTGCGAGGAGGGATATGCCTGAGAGGATTATATTTTTGATTTTCATTGTTTGTTTTCTTTTTTTGATTTATTCTACTCTATCCGCCGGTAACGCGGCGGACACAGGGGCGGATGCTGTTGGGGTTTAGTGAAAAGTGAAGAGTGAAAAATCGCGCTGACGCGGTTGCGGTTTCCCTACTTTGGGATTATCGCGATTGTCTTGTTGTCTTGTTGATTGTATATATATATATATAATAAGGTGTAACAACCAAACCACCAAACAACTAAACCACTAAACAACTAAACCACCAAACCACAAATTAGAACGTGATATTAGTACCGAAAGTGAAGGTGCGGCTACGTGGGTAACGGTTGTAGTCCATACCGCAGGTGAGACCTGTCTGCACATCGACCTCAGGGTCATAGCCGGAGTAACCGGTGATGATGAAGAGATTGGAAGCAGAGAGATAGAAGCGTGCCTTCTCGATACCTATCTTCTTGAGCACTGACTTAGGCAATGTGTAGCCTACAGTGATGTCAGAGCAACGGAGGAAAGAACCATCCTCGATGAAGTAAGAGTGAGTAAGATTCTTTGTCACGTCTATAGGGTTCCAGAGTGTGCGGCCTGCATTTGCCTTCTTATAGATGTTTACGCAGTCCTCCACGTAGTAGAGCTTATAGAGAATGTCGCCCTTGGTGCCGGTGAGGCTGCCGTCGAAGTCGTTGTACTGCCATCCGTTGTTGAACTTGCTGAGCACGTTTAAGAAAGTCTGCTTGTTGTCCTTTGAGCAAGAGAGAGCGTAAGCAGTAGCATTGTTGACGTCGAAATCGAGCATGAAGGTGAAGTTGCATGAGAAATCGAAGTTCTTGTACTGTCCTGACAATCCCATACCACCCTGAATCTTAGGATTGGTATTACCGATGACTGTGCGGTCGTTCTCAGTGATGCGTCCGTCACCGTCGAGGTCCTTGAACTTGATTTTACCAGGCAATGTAGCCTTGCCGGAGTTGGAGTCGCCGGATACCTCATTGATTACGGTCACATATCCGTCCTCACGAGGTCCGATGTTCTTGGAAGTGCCGTTGTCGGAAGCGGCAGAGCCCCAAGGCAATGCGATGAAGTTCTTTGTAGGGTCGAAATAGAATTCGTCCATGCCGTAGAGTCCGTCATATACGAAGCCGTAGATGAGACCAAGCTCATCGCCCACTTTGAGGCAGTAGTCGTTGTAGTCAGACTTCCAGCGAGAGTTATTGTTCCAGATGACATCATCGGTGCCATTGAGCTTGTCGATCTTCTTCTTGTTGAAACCGAAGTTGATGTTGCCGGAGAGCACGTAGTCCTTACCCTGGAGAATGTCGCCGGAGATAGAGAGCTCCAGACCCTTGTTGGTCACCTGACCGATGTTCTGCTGCTGCTTGTCGTAGCCGAGAGTAGGGTCGAGATAAGAATTGTAGAGAAGGTCCTTGGTGGTGTTCCAATATAATTCAGGAGTGATAGTCAGACGACCGCCGAGGATAGTGAAATCGACAGCGAGGTTGCGGGCGATAGTGGTCTCCCACTTGATGCCGTGGTTCTGCATCTTGGAGCCGCTGGCATTGCCGTAGAACTGGTCACCATACTGAGTCACCTCGCCGAAGCCAGGGCCGCCGGATGAATTGATGGCATAGAGAGTACGCCAGAGGTCCATGTCGATATTGTTGTTACCGGTAAGACCGAAAGAAGCGCGGAGCTTCAACTGGTCGATCCACTTGATGTCCTTCATGAATTTCTCCTTAGAGACAACCCATGCACCAGAGACAGCAGGGAAGTAGCCCCACTGATAGCCAGGAGCGAAACGTGTGCTGCCGTCAGCACGGAAAGTGACGCTGAAGAGGTATCTGTGGTCGAAGTTATAGTTTGCCTGACCGAAGAAAGACGCCATGCGGCCAGCAGTGCTGAGACCGGAAGTAGCGCCCTGAGGAGAACTGGTGCCGAATCCCATGTTGTTCCAAGCCTCTTCTGCAGTGAAGGAGCGAGGGAAGTAACGGTTCTGCATGAATGTACTCTCAGACTGGTTATGGGTGATTTCCTGAGCGAGAAGGAAAGAGAGATTATGCACATCTTTGAGCGTGAAAGCATAGTTGGCAGTGTTGGTCCAAGTATAGCTGAAGCCCTGATTCTTGCTGATGGAAGCCACAGGCTGGCTGTTGTTGCTAATGCCAGTCTTGGTCAGCGCACCGAAGAAACGCTTCTGGTCAGTCCACTTCAGACCGATGGTACCCTCAGTGCGGAGAGTCAAGCCCTTGATAGGACGCCAGTCGAAAGAGATACCGGTGGTATAGTTGTAGCTGTGCTTCTTCAGCTGGTTGATAGCGATGTCGTTCTTAGGGTTGGTATAGTTGAAGAGCTCCTCCTCGTCCGGGTCGGCATAAGAAGGGTCGATATAACCAAACTCACGCAGACCATTGGTAGGACGGTATCTGAGCACGTCGATGATACCACCGATGCCCACGTTGTCACCACCAGCACCCTCGTCACGACGGAAAGTGAACTTAGGATTGATCTGGAAAGAGAGCTTGTCGCTCAGATCCACCTTGGTCTTGATGTTTACCACAGTACGGCGAACACCGGAACCGAGGATGATACCCTTGTCCTCACTGTTGGTGATAGAAGCATTGAACTTCACATCCTTCGAACCACCACCGATAGTAACGTTGGCAGAGTAGTTGATAGGATTCTCACCCATCACCTCATCCTGCCAGTCGTGGGAATTCAGAGTGCTGTACATATCGAGGTCGTAAGGGTTGCCGAAGTTGGCACGGAAGAACTTGGCATTGCCTGAGCGAGTACCGTTGCAGGCATGCCACTGATACTGATACTTCACGAAGTCGGAAGCATCCATGATGTCGAGCTTGCGGGCAAGACTGCTGACATTCATGTTGCCATTGAATGTTACGCTCACCTTACCGGCAGCGGCAGACTTGGTGGTAACCACCACAACGCCGTTACCACCCTTGGCACCATAGATAGCAGTGAGGGAAGCATCCTTCAGAATATCGATGGAAGCGATGTCTGAAGGCGGGATGTCATTGATGTTGGCCACCTGGAAACCATCGACGATATAGAGAGGCTCGTTGGACTGGGTCACTGACGTACCGCCACGCACCTTGATGTTGACATCAGCACCAGGCTGACCATCGACAGTCGTAACCTGCACACCAGACACCTTACCCTGCAGCGCAACAGCAGCAGAAGTGACAGGGACAGCGGCAAGCTTGGCACCAGACACGGAACCTACCGAACC
>SAMEA3663084__coassemble_790_pt1 | contig 10716 bp, 6 predicted proteins | sample SAMEA3663084__metabat2_high_PE_017 | metagenome-assembled genome bin SAMEA3663084 (sample SAMEA3663084) | pig gut metagenome | biome: pig gut; feature: pig-associated habitat; material: faeces | place: France | collected 2012
CTGCTCGACAATAAAACAAAATATGTTTAGGATCTAATGACCGATTTGGGTTAAATGAAAAAATGGGACCCCCTCTTATTCCCTTGTAGGGGGGAGGCTATATACGTTATTCGGCTTGCGTCTCTTACTCAAGAGAGGTCACTGTAACCAGCCTCCTCCCTAAAGTGGGATAAGAGGAGATTTCATTCTTCATTTCACTATATTCTTCATTTCATAAGATTGCACAAATCCGTACGCCTGTGAGTAAAAAGAAGTAATATTTATTGCGCTTCATCTTTGGAAAATGACGGTTCGGTAATTTATAATCCATCTTAATATATGATAAGGTGAAAAATAGGATAACTTTGCAATAATCATATTGTAAATAAAAGAGATAAGAAATGGAACAGTTCAAACACATATTTGAAACCAGATACACATGGATTGAAGGTTTCATGCGTAATGTCAGAAGATACTCTGACAAGACTGCTATGATTGACTCAGACACAGATGAAAGTTGGACATATAAACAACTGAATGCCGATACTAACCGACTTTGTAATGCCCTCGCAAGAGATGGATTCGCTAAAGGCGATGTCCTTATGGTGCAGATGATCAACTGCCCAGAGTTCGTATTTTCATATATTGCCTGCCATAAGATGCAAGGCGTATGTTGCCCTGTCAGCTATCGTATCAGTTCGGGAGAGATGGCCTTCAATATCGAAGACTCTAAGCCAAAGGTAATCATCGTGTGTTACTCAAAGCTCGCCAGCACCCTTGAGGCGGTCAGCTTGTCAAAATTCAAGCCTGAACGCATCGTGGTAGTAGGAGAGACAGAGATGGACGATGTTACTTCTTACTCTAAATACGTCAGTGGAGAGAGCGAAGCCGAACCGCAAATCACTACAGAATACAGCATATACAATGAGACTACACGACTCTATACCTCCGGCACCACTGGACGTCCGAAGGGAGTGTCGCTCACAAGTATCAATGAGGTGCTCTCGGCACACGATGTCATGATACATTTCCCAATGTCCTATAAGGACGTGACGATGAACACCACACCATGGTTCCATCGTGGAGGATTGCATTGTGCTGGTCCTTGTCCTACATTCTATGCTGGAGCAACGCTCGTGATAATGGGAAAATTCAATGCTTTGAACACGCTCAAACTGGTGTGGAAGCATAATATCACTTTCCTCGTGGGCGTGCCAACAGTGCTCGAAGAACTTGCTGACGAGCAGGAACGCCAGGGATATGATATCCACGCCCTGAAGGGAATCGTCACTATGGGAAGCCCACTGGAAAGGTCTGCCTGCATTCGTTATCAGAAGGTCTTGACTCCAAATATCTTTAATGGTTACGGCACTACAGAGACTTTCTGGAATACATTCCTTCGTCCGTTTGACTTGCCAGACAATGCTGGCACAGCAGGAGCATCATGCGTAGATGATGACGTGAGAGTGGTAAGGGTATATGATGACCGTAGGGCTGAGCCTAACGACCTCGTGGCTATGGACAGCACAGAGGTGGGAGAGGTAATCATCTGCTCTCCGGCTAAGTCGCCTTATCTCTATGTCAACAATGAGGTGGAGACAGAGAAAAAATACTATAAGGGATTCATCTATACCAACGACCTTGCCACATGGGATAAGAATCAGTTTGTCACCATTATAGGTCGTAAAGACGATATGATTATCTCTTCTGGAGAGAATATCTATCCTACAGAGGTGGAGGCTGTGCTCAATACTCACGCCAAGGTGAAGGACTGCATCGTCACTTCCGTGCCTGACAAGATTCGTGGTCAGATAGTGACTGCCTACATCGTGCCGGTTGCTTCCATCGAAGAGGCAGAGCATGGACTGGCAGAGGAACTGGATGAATTCTGCAAAGAGAGCAATGAGATTGCGAATTTCAAGCGTCCACGCTATTACAGATTTGTAAGTCAGATTCCTTTCAATGCCACTGGTAAGAAGCTCCATGTGAAGATCAAGGAAATAGCTTCTCGCGACCAGAAGAACGGTTTGCTCTATAGAGTCTAAGGAATAGCTTCCCTCTTGTCCTCTCTTCGGGGATGATAAGGTCATGGGGAAGTATGAGGTAGGAAATATATAGGCTTCTTTAGCTTGCGGTTTGGCAATAATATACAATTTGTTACAAAACATATTTTTCCCTTTTACCTCAGAGTATTCACAAGAATGTTTTCCTGATGTGAGACAGATATATAAGGGCTGATACTTTCCAAATGAAGTATCAGCCCTTATTTATGCGGTTTTTTAACGGTTGTTAATACTTTTTCCATCCCTTTTCATGAAAAATATTTTTTGTCATTTGTAATTCCACTCTTCCACCTCGTGAGTGTTATTGCTTTGATTATCAATAGTTTATGCGCGGTGGAATTAGGGTGGAACTATGGGTGGAATTACATGAAATTCCACCCATAGTTCCATCCTAATTCCACCTTGTCTAACATATTGATTATTAGATATATAACATATCGAAGGTGGAAGGGTGGAACTTCTTTCGACTAAAAATATTTTTTGAGAATTATAGTCGAAAAGTTGTGAATATATGTTAATTTAAGGCTATTTTCAATCAAACAGCATCAATGTCAGACCATACTGACCTTCCCCCAGAAGCCATCCCTAACGCTTTCCTTGAGGGGTAAGCTCGCTTGTCCACCTTTTGGGTGAGGAATAGTTGCGTTTTTCCCCTTGAGCCATAAGATGACAATTCGTAACAAAAAAAATCCCCTCCAGAGAAAGGGAGGGGATGATTATGTAAAAGCTATGTTATTGCAATGTAAAAGCTATGTTATTGCAGTGTAAAAGCTATGTTATTGCAATGTAAAAGCTATGTTATTGCAATGTAAAAGCTATGTTATTGCATTTACTACAATACTCTGGCTGTTGCTGTTTTTCAAGACAAGGTTTGTTGGTTCGTTGTCAGTATTAGCATTCAACAAAATCACTAAATCACAAAACAACAAAATCACTAAACCACAAAATCACTAAATCACAAAACAACAAAACCACATTATCTAAGATCGATTACCTCAGCCTTAGGATAGTCTTTAGCATTGAAGGTGAAAGTGGCATCAGAGAGAGTTTGCTGTCTGATATTGGAGATAGAAATCGTAATCCAACCAGAAGCCTGACGCATCTTTACCTCCTTGATATTATTGTTGCCGTCCACGAGAATATATGCCTCCTTGATGCTTGCTTTCTGATTTAGAGCCTTGAGATGCACTTGATTTCCGCTCGCGGTCTTGTTGAGCTGCATGCTGTAACCTTTCTTGTAGAGATTGACGAAGGTGTAAGGATTCATGGATGACTGCTGTGCAGCAGAAGGAGTAGAGACATTGACCTCTTCATTCTTCTTCACATAGGTCCACTGTGTCTTGCCATTGTACCATACTATTGCGCTGGCAGTAGAAGCGTGGAATTTGTTGCCTTTGATGGAGATGTTGCCCTTCTGAGTGCCAAACTTGTTGCCTTTGATGGAGAAAGAAGCGGTAGTACCGCCTTTGATGTTGAGCTTTGCTACAGCTTTGTCGAGCACTTTCTTTGCCTCATTGGAATTGTTGTTGGCAGAAATGGTTGTAGTGAAGGCGCAAATCACCATCATAACTATCAGAGAAAAGATTTTTTTCATAGACTTTCTGTTGTTAATCCGTCCCTTTTAACGGTTTTCTTTTTATTAGTTTGTTATCTGAAATATCAAGTTATCGAGTACCGCCTCTGAGCGATGCAATACGGTTTTCCAAAGCCATCTCATCCATTATCAGCACTTCGCGAGGCTTACTGCCATGAGCAGGACCTACGATACCCGCCTTTTCGAGTTGGTCCATCAGTCTTCCGGCACGGTTGTAGCCGATGGAGTACTGTCGCTGAATCATGCTCGTAGAGCCTTGCTGCGTGTTGACGATGGTGCGTGCAGCCTGTTCGAAGAGAGGATCCCATGAAGAAACGTCCGTACTTCCAGTGCTTCCGCCATCGCTTCCATCATCCATAGGTTCAGGGAGTTCCATAGGATGCTGTGGAGTAAGGCCAGCCTTCTCTTGCTCTTGTATATGCTTAGCGATAGCTTCCACTTCAGGAGTGTCGAGGAAAGCACACTGTACGCGGGTCGGTTCGTTGCCGTTGAGATAGAGCATATCGCCCTTACCTATGAGTTGGTTGGCACCAGGGCGGTCGAGAATGGTGCGTGAGTCAATCATCTGTCCTACGCGGAAAGCCACACGTCCTGGGAAGTTTGCCTTGATAGTGCCGGTGATGATGTTAGTGGTAGGGCGCTGTGTGGCTATAATCATGTGTATTCCCACGGCGCGAGCCAACTGTGCGATACGGGCGATAGGTAGTTCCACTTCCTTTCCTGCGGTCATGATAAGGTCGCCAAACTCATCTATTATCACGACGATATACGGCATATAGTCATGGAGTGGGTTACCGTTTTCGTCGGTCATGCGCAGGCGGTGGTTGGTGAATTTCTCATTATATTCCCTTATGTTGCGTGCTCCAGCAAGCTTCAGGAGGTCGTAACGATGGTCCATAAGCGTGCAGAGGCCCTTCAGTGTGCGCACTACCTTGGTGACATCAGTGATGATAGGTTCCTCGTCAGTGTCAGGAACCTGAGCCATAAACGCATTGGCGATAGGATTATAGACTGAGAATTCCACCTTCTTAGGATCGACAAGCACAATCTTCAGCTCGTTAGGATGCTTCTTGAAGAGCAAAGAGCCTATCATGGCATTCAGTCCGACAGACTTACCTTGACCAGTAGCACCAGCCACAAGGAGGTGAGGAATCTTGGCAAGATCGACCATAAAGACCTCATTGGTGATGGTCTTACCGAGGGCAAGAGGCAGTTCCATCTTGGTGTCCTGGAATTTTCTGGAGTTGAGAATGGACTCCATTGAGACGATGGAAGCATGGGCATTAGGCACCTCGATGCCGATAGTGCCCTTTCCTGGGATAGGAGCGATGATACGAATACCCTCAGCCTTGAGTGAGAGAGCTATGTCATCCTCCAGATTACGAATCTTGGAGATGCGCACTCCCTCGGCGGGAGTAATCTCATAGAGCGTGATAGTAGGACCGATAGTGGCTGTAATCTCACGTATCTGCACTCCGAATGAGTTGAGCACAGTGATGATCTGTTTCTTATTGGCTATGAGTTCCTCCTTAGTGGTCAGGTCTTTCTGTTCCTCATATTTCTTCAGGAGGTCGAGGGTAGGGAACTTATATTTTGTGTAAGGCTCACGCGGGTTGATAGGAGTAGATAGCACCTCCTCGGCAGTGAGCGTCTTTCCCTTCGCTTTGTCTTCGCTGATGCTTTGGTTTACGCTGAATGTAGGCTCGTTGTTGGCAGGCTGTTTCTGCTCAGGAGCCACGCTTTCGCTTTGCTCTGTCGGCGCAATATCTTCCTCATCGGTGAGGTCGATAGGCTGGCTTGCGTTCTCATCAGGTACGTATTCCTCGGTTTTCTCTTCCTCTTCAGTCTCCGGAAGGGTGTAAGGATTAGCGAGAACGGTGTCAGTAGCTTCCTCTTCCTCCTTGTTGTTATTGATTTTAAACTTCACTCTATTTGAGATATAGTCCACAGGGTTAAGCACCTTGCGAATGAAATTGATGGTCTCTGTGGAGACGAAAGTGAGGAAAATGATGGCTGTCAGCGCAAGGATGGCTGTCAGACCTGGTGTCCCGATTATGCATTCGAGGTATTTGCAGATAAACTCACCGTGTCCTCCGCCGGCATTGAATATCTGTCCGTTGAGCAGAGGGTTGATGAATTTCGCACAGGTGATGCTGCTCCAGATGAGCAATATCATTGAGCCGAAGAACCATTTCCACAGGTTCAACTTGAATGCGCCCACCAATCTTAATCCTACAAGGAATATAAAGGTAGGGATAAGGAATGCAGGAAAGCCAAAGCAACACTTGATAAAGAAATATGAAATGTATGCTCCGATGCTTCCGCAGCTGTTTTGTATCGCCATATCTTCATTCCTCATATCTCCAGGAAGCGGATTGGTGATGATGCTTTGGTCATTCTGTCCTGTAGAGAAGAAGGAACAGAATGACCAAAACATGAAGATGGAGATGCCGAAGAGGATAAGTCCCACGGTGACATTAGTCTTTTCATTGTGTATGAAAGACGAAACTCCGATGGCTTCACTGAATGATACGTTCTTGGAATTGGCTGTTTCTTTTTTCTTTTTTGCCATATATATATTTCTTTTCTTATGCTTGGTGTATGTGAAGTTTGAGGGGGAAAGCAATACGTTTCTCCCAAACCAACTGCAAATTTACATGAAAAATCTCATATAATTGATGAAAAAGCGAGAGAATATGTCAAAAGATATGGTTTTTTCAGCATTTTTTTCTAATTTTGCACTTGTTATATGTAATTTAGAATGTATTCCATACCCTTTGCCCCCTTAAATCTACTGAGGCAAAGGTCAATTTCGCTATGAATAAAATATTATACAGTAAGTTTGACAAAACCAAGATAGGTGACTTGCCAAGGGCGGTTTTCCCAGGCAGAATAATCACTATTCTTTCGCCTGGCGAGGCGCAGAGGGCTGTAGATTACTTGCTTCAGAGTGACATCCTCGGCTTCGATACCGAGACAAGACCTGTATTCAAGAAAGGCGCGAGAAATAAGGTGGCGCTGCTTCAGGTCTCTACACACAACACATGTTTCCTGTTCAGACTCAACAGGATAGGACTTTGTCCAGCGGTAAAGCAACTCCTTGAAGCTGAGGGACCATTGAAAATAGGACTCTCATGGCATGATGACATAATGGGACTTCATAAAAGAGGCAACTTCGAGCCTAAGGGATTTATCGACCTCCAGGACCACATGACTGAATTGGGAATCAAGGATATGAGTCTGGCAAAACTCTATGCCAACCTTTTCCGCAAGCGCATCAGCAAGCGTGAACAGCTCTCCAATTGGGAAGCCGATGTGCTTAGCCAGAAACAGAAGGAATATGCTGCCACGGATGCGTGGGCATGTATCATGCTTTATGAGGAATATATGCGCCTGAAAGAGACGCAAGACTTCTTCCTCGAATACGTTCCGGAACCGGAACCGCAGCAACCTGCCGCTCATAAGGAGCAGGAAGAGCAGGCTGATGGCGCTGACAATGTGGAGGAGAAAAAGCCTGCCACAAAACGTACTGCACGCAAGACCACTACAAGGCGTAAGGCTACGTCGGCTGAAGGTGAACCAAAGACCACGAGAAAGCGTTCTACTGCCAAGGCTTCTACCAAGACTTCTGCAAAAGATACGACGGCAAAAGCCAAAGCTCCTGCCAAGCGACGCACTGCAAAAAAGAATAATGTAGAACTCCAATTGACGGGTGATAATCCGCAAATGGCTGTAGAGATAGAAAATACAATACAGAATGTATAAAAACGTATATTTGAAAAGAGGTAAGGAAGAGAGCATGAAGCGCTTTCATCCTTGGGTGTTCTCGGGTGCACTGCACCATATGGACGAAGGCTTGCATGAAGGCGAGATAGTCAATGTAATCTCTGCCGGAGGCGAGTATATCGGTCGCGGACACTTCCAGATAGGAAGCATTGCCGTGCGAATACTTACTTTCGACGATGAGATGATTGACGATGATTTCTGGTACAATCGTCTCAAGATTGCCCTCGACGTGCGCATTGCAATCGGTATTGCAGACAATCCACAGAACAATACCTACCGTCTCGTTCACGGAGAAGGCGATAATCTCCCAGGACTGGTCATCGATTGTTATGGTAAGACCGCCGTAGTGCAGGCTCATAGCGTGGGAATGCACGAGTACAGGATGGAAATATCACGCCAGTTGGTGCGCGTAATGGAGCATCGCATCGAGAATGTATATTACAAGAGCGAGACCACACTGCCTTATAAGGCGGAACTCGGACAGGAGAATGGATTCATCTATGGCGATACTGACGAGAATGTGGCTTTGGAGAATGGACTCAAATTCCACGTCGATTGGCTCAAAGGACAGAAGACAGGTTTCTTCGTTGACCAGCGTGAGAACCGTTCGTTGCTCGAACATTACTCTAAAGGACGCTGTGTGCTCAATATGTTCTGCTATACAGGTGGCTTCTCTTTCTATGCTATGCGTGGCGGGGCAAAGTTCGTTCACTCCGTGGATTCTTCAGGAAAAGCCATCGAACTCACCACTAAGAACGTGGAACTCAATTTCCCTGGCGACAAACGTCATGAGGCTTTCTGTGAGGATGCTTTCAAGTTCCTGGACGGAGCGGATGATAAATACGACCTCATTATCCTTGATCCGCCTGCCTTTGCAAAGCATCGTGGTGCATTACACAATGCTCTGAAGGGTTATACACGCCTTAATGTCAAGGCTTTCGAGCGCATCAAGCCAGGCGGAATACTCTTCACATTCAGTTGTTCGCAAGTGGTGACTAAGGATAATTTCCGCAATGCAGTCTTTACTGCCGCTGCGCAGTCTGGACGTAAGGTGCGTATCCTTCACCAGCTCCATCAGCCAGCCGACCATCCTATCAACATCTACCATCCTGAAGGCGAATACCTCAAGGGATTGGTGCTCTATGTAGAATAGGATTCTCCAATGTCCGCCACTGTGTTGCCCACGTTACCGGGCAATAAAAAAACAAGTACCTCATGCATCCCATAGAGCAGAAAATAAAGAAATTCATATCCTCAGAATCCCTTATTCCCCAGCAAGGGAAATGGAAAGGGCTCGTAGCATTATCAGGCGGAGCGGACTCCGTCTGCCTGTTGCTCGTCTGCAAGTCGCTGGGCTATGATGTAGAGGCGGTGCATTGCAATTTCCATCTACGTGGAGAAGAGGCAGACAGGGATGAGGCTTTTTGCGAGAAACTGTGTGAAAGGGAGGCAATACCATTCCATCTTGTGCACTTTGACACACTCACTTATGCTTCTCTGCATAAGGTGAGCATAGAAATGGCAGCGAGAGAATTGCGCTATAATTATTTTGAACAGTTGAGAGTAAGCATCGAAGCCGACGATATTCTCGTGGCGCATCATCGTGATGACTCTGTCGAAACGGTGATAATGAATCTCATTCGTGGCACTGGCATTCATGGATTGCAGGGCATAAAACCAAGGAATGGACATATAGTGCGCCCGCTTCTCTGTGTGGGAAGAAGGGATATAGAGGCATGGCTGAAAGAGAAAGGGCAGGACTTTGTCACTGACAGCACCAATCTGGAGGATGATGTGGTGCGCAATAAGATAAGGCTTAATCTGCTGCCTCTGCTCGAAGGGATAAATCCTTCTGTGTCAGAGAATATCGCTCAGACCGCTCTAAGAATGGTAGAGGCTGGTAAAGTCTTTGATAATGCCATGCGTAAGGATGTTGACCGTGTGGTGAAATCCACGCTTTCATCTGCCGATATAGCCCCTGCTGATCGCCTTATGTCGATAGATGTCAAGGCTTTGTCGGAAGTGGCATCGCGTGAATACACCCTTCAGACCATTCTTTCACCCTTGCTTTTCTCCCCATCCCAGGTGGAGGAAATATCTCGTTCGGACCTTTCTCAGCCGGGAAAGCGATGGGAGAGTGCAGGGCATACTCTGATAGTGGATCGCGGTTGTCTGCTCATCAAGGAGAAATCGGTAGTAGAACGCAAGCCTTTCCGCATTCCAGAGACAGGCACTTACGTCATCAGTGAGACGCAGTCTGCCACAGAAAAGGTCTCCGTCAAAATGCATCAAGTGGATGATAGTTTCACCATCGACCGCTCATCGCTCTGTGCCACGCTCGATGCTGATAAGGTCAGGTTTCCTCTTTGCCTCAGGAATGTGAAGCCTGGAGAGCGATTTATGCCTTTCGGAATGAAGGGAACAAAGCTCGTAAGCGACTATCTTACCGACAGAAAGCGAAATATCTTCCAAAAGGAAGCCCAACTCGTAATCTCTGATGCTGACGATAATATTCTGTGGCTCGTGGGTGAACGTCCCGATGGAAAATACTGCATTGGCAAAAATACAATAAATGCCCTTGTAATCCGTTATTTCAAATAATGAAAAAGAGCATTAGAAACATATTGGTATTTCTTCCGTTGCTTGCCCTGATCCTTACGGCTTGCAATGATGATGACAGCTTTTCCGCATCCCCATTCAATAGTCTTACACTGGGTGTGGATACGGTATTTATGGACACGGTATTCTCCAAAGTGCCGGCTTCCACGCGTTCTTTCTGGATTTACAATAAGTCTGGAGATGGAATACGCTGCTCTAACGTGAGGCTGCAGAATGGCAACCAGACTGGTTTCCGTGTCAACGTGGACGGAATAAACCTTGGCGAGCAGACTGGATTTCAGACTTCTGACATTGAAATAAGAAAAGGAGACAGCATCCGCGTCTTCGTGGAACTGACTTCACGATCCACTTATCAGACTGCCCCAAAGGAGATAGAGGACAATCTTATCTTCACCTTGGAGAGCGGAAAGCAGCAGGTGGTCAATCTCAATGCGTGGTCATGGGATGCTGATCTCGTGCAGGAAATGCGGATATCACGCGACTCTCTCATAGATAATGCAGGCAAAAGACCTCTCGTAATCTATCGAGGCATAACAGTCGATTCTCTTGCTACGCTCACCATAGCTCCTGGTTCTATTATATATTTCCATGATGATGCAGGCATTGAGGTGAAAGGCAGATTTGTATGCAAGGGCGATTCCACAAACAATGTGGTGCTAAGGGGCGACCGTCTCG
>SAMEA3663084__coassemble_793_pt1 | contig 10711 bp, 10 predicted proteins | sample SAMEA3663084__metabat2_high_PE_017 | metagenome-assembled genome bin SAMEA3663084 (sample SAMEA3663084) | pig gut metagenome | biome: pig gut; feature: pig-associated habitat; material: faeces | place: France | collected 2012
CTTGTCGTCTGTCTCGAAGATATTCCCATCGAAAGATGTCTGGAGGAGAGCGATATTCAGAATGCCGTCGGTCACTTCTGTTGACACCTTGGCATTCAATGCCTTGTCGGCTTCTATTTCTACATAGCAGGAGTCGTCTTCTATGTATTTGATGTCCAGTCCTCCACTCATCGTTATCTTGTCAAAAGGTTCGCAAGCACGTGTGACTTTGACTGTCTCGCCTGTCAGTTTGGTGGACTTGTTTTCTTTCACCGTAATGGTGCAAGAACTGAAGAGCACCAATGCAAGGGATGCCACAAGGGCTAATGTAATGGAAACGGTTCTCATAATCTGTGATTGATTGCAGCGTTAAACAATAATTCGATGTTTACATTTGTCTCCTTGTCATTGCTGGAGGTGCGGTGGGCTATCGTAGCGTTGCCCTGAAGGGTAGGCTCCTGATAGATGACATCGTGGTCGGGTGCTCCCGGTGTCCTGAAATCGAAGGTGTATTTTCTGGTCAGTTCCTCGTTGGAAGCATTGAGCAGGAGACGGTCATTGTCGATGATGATGATATGGTCGATGAGAAACTCCACATCGTGCACCTGATGCGTGGAGATGATAATCACGCGATCATCGCTCATTGCGCTCGACACCACCTTGCGAAATTGTGCCTTGCTCGGAATGTCGAGACCGTTGGTAGGCTCGTCCATCAGCAGATGCTTGACGCCAGTGGCAAGGGCAAAGCTGATAATCACCTTCTTCTGCTGGCCCATGGAGAGGCTGGTGAGGATAGGATCCCCCGTGATGTCAAACTCGTTGAGGCATCTTCTGAAGGTCTCATTGTCGTATTTCGGATAGAAACCGCCGAGCGAGGTGCTCCATTCTGACAGCTTGACTGGTGGAAGAGTAAACTCCTCATTTATGATATAGAAGTCTTCCAGAGTCTCCTGGCGACGCTCTATGGTCTTCACTCCGTCGGCTTTGATGCTTCCGCCCTGTGGCTTGAGCAGACCTGCGATAAGATAGAGTAGGGTGGACTTGCCTGTTCCGTTTTTGCCTAACAGACCGTAAATCTTGTTTTCATTCAGTGTGAGACTGAGTTTTGTGTGGATATTATGCCTTGATTTACCGTAGGCAAATGTCATGTCTTCTATTTGTATCATACCTTATTATATATTATAGTGTTATTGTTTCAGTTGTTTCATTGTCTTGATGTGCTGTTATGCGATTCTGTTGTCGATGCTTTGAATCTTCATTATTATTGATTTAATAATGTCATAACAGTGTACTAATATTGTAGTACACTGCAAAAGTACAGTTATTACATAATACTTGCAAGAAATATCGAAAAAAATGCTCGGATGTTAGTGAATTTCTTTGATTTTGTAATATCGAGATTGCAAAAACGAAAAAGAGGTATATAGACTTGCTTATGGTCTATATACCTCTATGTTATTGGGAATTATGAGTGTGTGGTCAAAATCGTTATTATATTCTTGACCATCTGCTTATAGTCTTATTCGTCGCAACCGAAGAGAGGGTCGTCATACTTCACCATGATAGGCTTGTCGTTTTCGATCTTCAGGATTTCTGCAGGAACGAACTTCTTATCTACTACAAGGCGGAACATATTGTCACGGAACCACTGCTCTGTCATGATAGCGCAGCCATTCTGACCGTGGGCGGTGCCCCAACTGTTCTCCACCTTCCACTTGAGAGGGTTGCCCTGCTTGTCGAGATCCACTGCTGTGAGGGTCATAGCGTGTGCAGACATACTCTCGAATGTAGAGATACGCTCAGCCTTATTCATTGGGAAAGTAGTGTTGAAGAGAGTAGCGTAGTCGAAGAGATCTACGTCCATGAGACCTCTGTCGCGGTCCATCTGAGGAAGGTCGTAAGAGCTATACATCTTGGTGTTAGCCTTAAGGGATGCGATAGCTATCTTTTCGATGTCCTCGATAGGCAGGTTGATGTAACGCCAGTTGTGACCATCATAGACGTGGCGGTCGTGCTGCACCTCATATACCTTGTAGTAAGGGTGACGTGGGTCGTTCATCAGCATAGCGTATTTACCATCCATAGGGTCGCCAGCCACTTCTTTGTAGAATGACTGTGGAGTGTAAGTCTTCTCTTCACCGATAATCTTACCGGTCTTGTCGCGGTGAGCATACTTGAATTCCTTGACAGGCTCGCCCAATGTCATAGAGAGGATGCGGTAAACCTCAGCGAGCATCTCTGTCTTTCTTGCCTCGATAGCTGCTGGCTTCTTCTTTGCCTGCACCATCTTGCGGAGCTCCAAGCCAAATTCGCGAAGCTTAGTAGAGATAATCTGACCCTGCAGACGAGAGTTCTCTGACTGATAAGTCTCTGGCATTACGCACTTTGGCACAAGACCATACTTTGCAGTGAGGTCAATGATACCGCAGAATGTACCGCCATCATTGATAGGAGCCTTGAAGAAGAACTTCACTTCTGGGTCTTCGATGTCCTTGTTGGCAGTGTTTATCGCTCCCTGAAGGAAGAGATTTGACTTCTCCAGCTGGTCGAAGAAGAAGGTGTAGTCGTGAGAGAACTCCACAGCGAGAGTGTCCTTGTGCTGACGTGCAAAGTCAGAACGAAGCACATTCATACTGGTAAACATCCAGCAACGACCAGAAGACTTCTGGTCGTGGATGCTCTGGCTTGTTGTCTCCACGCTGAAATGATTGTCAACGGGACCTTGCTTTTGTGGATTCTTTGCAAGGTTGTTGATATTGTTTGAAGCTATTGCATTTCTCAGTGCGCGCTGTGTCTTGCAATTCTTCTGGCTCTGCTCTATTTTCTGCAACATCTCCTGTGAGATACCGCCTGCCTTAGTCTGTGCATTTGCAGACATTGCGAACAGGGCAAGGGAAAGGAAAAGGAATGATTTCATTGTTTGATTTTAAATGGTTTAATATTAGATTTTTTACAAGGTGCATCGCAATGACGCGATATCAGAATTGTATTCTCTTGAATTTCTGATGTTTATACAGTTGCTTGTGGAAGCTGTTATGATAAAAAACTGCGACTGTTATGATAGACAGCAATGACTGTTATGATAGACAGCAGCGACTGTTACAACAGGCTATAATGACTGTGGTGGGAACTGTTTCATCCCACCTTCAGTCTTATGCGTTTTCTTCAGCAATCGCAGCGCGAAGCTTTGCCTCCAGTTCGTCGCAGAGTTCAGGATTGTCTCTGAGCACCTGAAGAGAGGCATCGCGACCCTGAGCCAGTTTTGAGCCTTCATAAGAGAACCATGAACCGCTCTTGGCAACGATGTTCTTCTCCACTGCAAGGTCAAGGATTTCACCCACTTTGCAGATTCCTTCGCCGAACATGATGTCAAATTCGCAACGGCGGAAAGGAGGAGCTACCTTATTCTTTACCACCTTTACCTTGGTAAGATTACCGATTACATCCTCACCATTCTTGATGGCAGAAGACTTGCGGATATCAAGTCGCACGGAAGCATAGAACTTCAGAGCGTTACCGCCCGTAGTGGTCTCAGGATTACCGAAGGTGATACCAATCTTTTCACGCAACTGATTGATGAAGATACATGTGGTATTGGTCTTTGAAATCACGGAAGTCATCTTGCGAAGAGCCTGCGACATGAGTCTGGCATGCAGTCCTACCTTGTTTTCTCCCATATCTCCTTCGATTTCAGCCTTAGGAGTAAGAGCTGCCACAGAGTCGATTACGATGAGGTCTATGGCAGAAGAAGAGATGAGCTGATCAGCAATCTGGAGAGCTTGCTCGCCATTGTCTGGCTGGGAAATGTACAGCTCATTGATGTCAACGCCGAGCGCTTGAGCGTAGAAACTGTCGAAAGCGTGCTCAGCATCGATGATGGCAGCAACGCCACCTTGCTTCTGCACCTCTGCGATAGCGTGGATGGCGAGAGTCGTCTTACCTGAAGATTCAGGGCCGAATATCTCTATAATTCTGCCACGAGGGTAACCACCGACGCCGAGAGCAATGTCAAGACCGAATGAACCGGTAGGAATCACATCGATTTTATCCACGTGATTGTCACCGAGCTTCATGATGCTGCCCTTTCCGAAGTCTTTCTCAATCTTGCTGAGAGCGGCTTGGAGGGCTCTGAGTTTAGGATTTACATCCTCTATTTCTTCTTTTTTAGCCATTGTCTTTCTTATTATTGAGTGTGAGTATGACTTATGTAGTCACATTCCTTTCTTCTATATAGTAATCAGAATGCAGTGGTAATCCGCACTTCTTCTTTTTATATTGGAATCAGAATATCGTGATAAGCCACACTCAGAAATTATAAATTATGAACTATGAATTATGAATTATAAACTTAGTCCACTTCCAGATTCTCATTGAATATCTCGTGCCAAGGCAGTCCATGCTTGTTGAGCTGCTCCATGAATGGGTCTGGATCAAACTCTTCCACATTGTGAACACCAGGCTTTGACCATATTCCCTTGCAGAACATCATAGCTCCAATCATGGCAGGAACGCCGGTAGTGTAGCTTACGCCCTGCATTCCAGTCTCGTTGTAAGCATCCTGATGCTTGCAGTTGTTGTAGATATAGTAAGTCTGCTCCTTACCATCCTTGAGTCCGCGGATGCGACATCCGATGCTGGTCTCGCCGTCATAGTTCTGTCCGAGCTCCTGAGGATTAGGCAATACAGCCTTAAGGAACTGCAGAGGTACAATCTTCACCTTAGCATTGCCAGTGCCGTCAGCCAGTGGAGCCTCATATTCCACCTCGTCGATGCGTGCCATTCCGATGTTCTGGATAACGTCGAGGTAAGTGAGATACTGCTGTCCGAAGGTCATCCAGAAGCGTGCACGCTTGATGGTAGGATAATTGATTACGAGTGATTCGATTTCCTCATGGTGCAGGAGGTAAGACTCGCGAGGACCGATGTTAGGATAATTCAGCGGCATGTGAATCTCCATAGGCTCTGTCTCGATGTATTTACCGTTCTCATAGTAGAGACCTTTCTGGGTAATCTCACGGATATTGATTTCAGGATTGAAGTTTGTAGCGAAAGCCTTGTGATGGTTTCCAGCGTTACAATCCACGATGTCGAGGTATTGTATCTCGTCAAAGTGATGCTTTGCAGCGTAAGCAGTGAAGATACTTGTCACGCCAGGGTCGAAGCCACAACCGAGGATAGCGCAGAGACCAGCCTGCTCGAAGCGCTCGCGATAAGCCCACTGCCATGAGTATTCAAAGTGTGCTTCATCCTTAGGCTCGTAGTTTGCAGTGTCGAGATAGTTGCATCCGCAAGCAAGGCAAGCGTCCATGATGGTGAGATCCTGGTAAGGGAGGGCAAGATTGATGACAAGTTCAGGCTTATAGTCGCTGAAGAGGGCTTTGAGTTGCTCTACATCGTCTGCATCCACCTGTGCTGTCTTAATCTCATTCTTATATCCAGCCTTATGTATAGCATCGACAATAGCGTCGCATTTAGCCTTTCTGCGGCTTGCAATCATAAACTCTGTGAATACGTCAGCATTCTGTACGATCTTGAATGCTGCAACTGTAGCGACGCCACCAGCGCCAATCATAAGTACTCTACTCATTTTCTATATTCGTTAATTGTTATATTTCAGTCTTTTGTCAGCCGTGTGAAAGGCTGTAAAGGGATAGTATGTATTCACTCAGCGCAGTGTCACGCTAATGTGATGTCTGTGTCAATAGTCGCTTTTTATTTCGTCAGCCCTAATTCCCAAAGCGGACATCAGAGAGTATCCGAGGATTTCCTGTCTGAAGTTTCCGCCTGCTATTGGCTGCATAGCGAAGACTGTAATTCTCTTTTCATCGTCAGCATCGCGTAGGGCGTGCTTCAATTGGTCGATCATGCTGCCGTCATCACAGTCGGATATTATCATTACTCTGCGTACATCCTTATGGTTTGCAGCAGTCTTTACTATGTCGATGATGAAATCATCCTTGCTTACCACTTCCTCAACAGCGTAACAACTCATGACAAACTCGCCGAGATTGTCTTTGAAAGCTTTGCCGTTGAGATTTTCGGAGAAGTCGGAAGGCTGGAAATTCTTCATCTCTGCCTTGTCTTTGCTATGGATGAAGATTACCTGTGATTCGTTTTCCTCCTTTTCCTTGATGCCTCCGTCGAGGGCGATGCAGTCTATCCAGTGTGCGAGGTCAGCCTGTGGGATGTGTCTTCCTATCATTCTCTCGAAATTGACTATCAGGTCAAAGGCGACTTTATCCACGTAGTCAGCATCCACGATGATGATATTCTCGCTCCAATGTTCTAAGTTCTTCATTGTTTGGGTGTAATGTATATGTGGGATTTATATATTCCCGCCTAACTTATCATGTATTAAATTAGTGGTTTGTGCCCACCTATAATTTATCGGGTACAAAGTTAATAAAAGAAAATGATTCTACCAAATAATAGAGGTGGAAATGATTTCCTTTTATCCCAAAACGCTTGTCAGGTCTTATTAGCATAATTATAGTATTGATTTGGTTGTCGGTTGTTGGTTGTGGGTTGTTGGTTTTTGGTTTTTGGTTGCCCTTTACCAAATAGCATAGCATTAGAATAAGTAGGTAATCAAAATTATTTTTAATGAATAGATAATAATATTTGTTTTTCATTATTATAATATCTATACTCTCTTGTGCGCATCTACGTCCTGTTTCATCAGTCATGATGCCCGCATCATTCCTTCTTCTACAGAACGTAGCTGCATCACAATAGAGCATAGCTATTATAAAAATAATTCTGATCACCTGCTTAAACGCGAAGCCACGCTTCCTTTTACGTAAGAAGCGTGGCTTAATATGGTTTTGTGGTGGACACGATGTTCACCTGATTTGTATTATTTTTAGCAAGGACGAGTCTTAGGCAGGTTGAATACATCCTGTACTTCCTTCATTGCTTCAGCTGTCATTCCATCAGGTTCGCTGCCCATATTGCGTGCGCACATATAGATATTAGCGGCTTTGCAGAGCACGTCAGTCTGGTCAAAGGCATCCATGATGTCCTGACCTACAGCGACAGTGCCGTGCTTTTCCCAGAGTACTACGTCGTGCTTCTTTATCTTTTCGAGAGTAGCTTCAGCCAATTCTACGGAAGAAGGCAGACCGTAAGGCACGATACCTATGCCGAGAGGAGCGAAAGCCAATGTCTCAGGAATCATAGACCAAAGCACACGTGTCATCTCATCGCCTTTGAGGAAGCGCTGGATGTGTGACATAGCCACCAGTTCGATAGGGTGGGTATGGAGAGTGGCCTTATAGCATGAGCCAGTCTCAAGGAGATAGTTCTGCAATGCGAGGTGAGTAGGGAGCTCTGAGGTAGGCATTACAGGTTCGTCAGCAATGATTTCATAGCTTGCGCAGTCGTCGCAAATGCGCACGATAGAGCCATTTTGCATAGGCCAGCGAGCGAGATCGCGCATTCGCTTGCCAGTTCCCTTGCAGTAGAAATACTTACCCTTGAGCTGTGGAAGCACCATACCGATTTGCTTTACCGGTGCAATGGCAGGCATAGCCTTGCATTCCTCGTCCATAAACTCGGTGACATTGACGGTGATATTACCGCCATTACGCTCAGCCCATCCCTTTTGCCAGAGGTAACCAGTCACCTCTGCAATCTGATTGACTACGGCTTCAAGGCCTGGGCGTCCTTCTAATATACTTTTCATAATTAAAGTCCTCAATCCCCCAACTATGGGAATATGCCTTTATAGCCCCACGTGATGCGGGAACAAGCGTCGGGGGAGTTAGTTTTTATTGTTATAGTTTTTTCTTTTTCCTTTTGTCAAAAGCCAGTAAAAGCGTCGCTTTCAGATGACATTTTCCATGATTTCGGAATGGCAATTAGTAGTTGTCTCCGTAGCGCTCCTTAGTGATCTGCTCCAGACTCTTGCCACGTGTGTCAGGCATACCGATGAGACCCACGATGAGAGAGATGGCAAGGAGGGCTATCATGCAGTAAGCTGCGATGGTAAAGCCTTCGCCATTTTCTCCATATATGTATGTGAATACCAGTCCCCAGATGGCAGAAAGACCACGTACGATGAAGAACATGAGACCCTGAGCGCCAGCGCGGAACTTGGCTGGGAATAGTTCAGAGCCCCAAAGAGCATAGAATATCTGCACAGAAAGGCCACTGTTGAGACCCCAAAGAATTACGAAAGCCCACAGTGTAGCCATGCTATTCACACCCACAGTAACGACGAGAAGCCATGTGGAAAGTGCGAAAACGAGTCCGAGTACATACACCAATCTATGGCTTGTACGGTCGAATATGCGTGAGAGTCCGAGCGTTACTACCACCACGATAAACCACTGTATGCAGTTCATCCAGTTGGAATACTCATTGCTTACGCCACCTGCCGTCTCGCAAATGCGTGGAGAGAAGAATCCCATCACGCTGGCTACGAGGTTCCAAGTGAGGTAAATGGCAGCAAGGAAAGCTACGGTTCTTACTGCTACCTTATTGGTAAACAGTACTTTGAATGCCTGAAGCAGTCCGGTGTCCTCACCTTTTGCCTTTGATTCAGCCTTTGATGCTTCAAACTCAGCACTCTCTTCCAGTTGGCGTTGCAGATTCCATGCTATGAAAGCAATGATGAAGAGGGTGAAGAATACTACCCTTGAGCTGAATACATTGACCTCGGAGATGTTGCTCATGTCGGCTCCGCAGAGAGCTGCAGCGCTCTGAACCCATCCGAAAAGCATGCCCCCAGGAGCGAAAAACATACCCATCAGGAGGATAATCATAGGGCCCACAGCCCATGACATCTGCGAGATACAGATGTTACGTCCGCGGTTATTGACTTCAGAACTCTCAGAGATGTAAGTCCAAGAGGCAGGAACACCAATTCCTACAGATATGCCAGTGATGAGGAAACCAGCGAGAAGCATAGGGAAATTCATGGCAAGCATCACGATTACTACGCCAAGCATATAGACGAGAAGATTGTATGTGAAGATAAACTTACGTCCGAACTTGTCAGCGAGGAAGCCGCCGATGATAGCTCCTATGGCAGCGCCGAGAGCGTTGGCGCTGAGTGCATTGATCCATCCGAGGTGCATCTCTGTGAGTCCGAGATACTCCTTCCAGAGAGTGATGCCACTACCACCTGCTACGATGGCTCCGGCATCAAGATAATTATTGAGAGATACCGCAATGGTACTTTTCAATGAACTTGTCTTGCTCATCTTATTATATAATATGTAAAGAATGAAAAGTGAATAGAGAAAGCATAGTAATGTTTCTCAATATGGCAAGGCTTATGCTTACAAACATCCTGAAAGCATAATTCCATTATCCATTATTCACTTTTCATTACCTAAGTATATTATCTCTTGCTTGTTACGTCAACGACGTATTTGTCGATGTCATTGATGAAATCCTGACCTACAGGTACGTTGTTGCGTACGCAGAATTCGTCATAGACAGCCTGCCAAGGCATAGCCTTCTGCTCCTCGATGAGGGCGAGAACCTTGTAGCCTTCGCCAGCGAGTTCGAGACGAGAGATTGCCTCACTTGGCTCAAGGAGAGCGCGGAGCATGCACTTCTGTGCAGCGCGTGAACCGATAACGTAAGCACCGATACGGTTGATAGAACCATCAAAGAAGTCAAGACCATAGTGTACACGGTCGAGAGCGCCGGCACGAACGATTTCAAAGAAGAGCTCCTGTGTAGGGTCATCCATGATAGTTACGTGGTCAGAGTCCCAACGTACTGGGCGTGAAACGTGGAGCATGAGTTCCTTGAGGAAAGGAAGAAGAGCAGAAACCTTGTCTGCAGGAGACTCTGTAGGGTGATAGTGACCTGTGTCGATGGTCAGAAGTTTATCGTTTTGAGCTGCATAAGCAGTGTAGAAGTCGTGTGAACCCACTGTGAATGACTCCAGACCGATACCGAATACTTTGCCTTCGATGCAGTCCTTCATCATAGGCTGCTTCTTCTCGAAGATTTCATCGAGTGACTTCTTGAGTGTGTTGCGGTAGAGAGCGTGGTTTACGCTTACGTCCTTGCATCCGTCATGCACCCAAAGATTCATGATACAAGGGTCATTCTGTGCCTCACCCATAGCGTTTGCGATGTCACGGCAACGCTTGGTGTGCTCCACCCAGAACTGACGTATGCCCTCATCAGGATTGGCAAGAGTGAGTGATCCTGACTTAGGATGAGAGAAAGAAGATGAATTGAAGTCGAGGAGAGTGTTGTTCTCCTTAGCCCAGTCAATCCAAGACTGGAAATATTCTACAGTAACCTCGTCGCGGTCAACTACCTTTCCCTTGAAGTCGCCGTAGATTTCGTGAAGGTTGAGGCGGTGGTTACCAGGGATAAGAGACTTTGCCTTGAGGATGTCCTGACGGAGTTCGTCGATATTGCGTGCTGCACCAGGGAAGTTGCCAGTGGACTGTATGCCGCCAGACATTGCGCCAGCCTGCACCTCAAAGCCCTTTACGTCGTCTGCCTGCCAGCAATGGAGGGAGAGGTGGAAGTCCTGAAGCTGCTTGAGTACCTTCTCTGTGTCAACACCGATTTCTGCGTAGCGCTCTTTCGCTACTTCGTAAGCTTTTGAAATAAGTTCTGCTTTCATATTAGTTTAGTTGTATAGTTAATTTGTTTTGTTCTTGTATTGTTAAATCTATAAGTAGGTAATCAAAATTATTTTTTTAATGAATAGATAATAATATTTGTTTTTCATTATTATAATATCTATACTCTCTTG
>SAMEA3663084__coassemble_802_pt1 | contig 10650 bp, 7 predicted proteins | sample SAMEA3663084__metabat2_high_PE_017 | metagenome-assembled genome bin SAMEA3663084 (sample SAMEA3663084) | pig gut metagenome | biome: pig gut; feature: pig-associated habitat; material: faeces | place: France | collected 2012
TTGGTATCTCAAGAGAACAAGACTAACTCCCATTCTTCATTTGCCACTGAGTGGGCTTATTCTTTATTTAATGAATTCTTTGCAATCAGCGCCTTGATGGTCTCTACAGAAGAAGCCGTGAAAAGGCCGTCTTCAGGAGTGTTCATACAATAGTCCACGAGTTTGTCAATAGTTGAGGTCGCCACGTGCATACGTGTGTCTGCAGAAGCATAATAGATGAGCACACGGTCATCGCCTCTATGCAGTCCGTCCTCATGTTCTCCATCAGCAATCCATCCATTAGCGAATGCTACATTCATCACATCGCCGAGATATTCATCATTGTCTGGCACGAGGAAGAAGCCTCCTGGCTTTGCAATCGTCTTAGTAGGGTCCTCAAGACTTGTCATATAGAGATAAAGGACGTAGCGCAGTCCGTCAGCAGTGGCGCGAACGCCGTGTGCAAGATGCAGCCAACCGCGATCTGTCTTGATAGGATGAGGACCTTCACCATTCTTCACCTCGGTGATAGTATGGTAATGGCGTGCATTTATGATAGTCTCTTCCTTGACTTCAGCATGCTCTATGTCGTCTATCAAAGCCCAACCGATGCCACCTCCCGAACCAGTATCTATGAAGCCATCCTGCGGACGTGTGTAGAAAGCATACTTGCCATCCACAAACTCAGGATGCAACACTACGTTTCTCTGCTGCGACTTGGTCTTGAGGTCAGGCAGACGGTACCACGTCTTGAAATCCTTGGTTCGAGCAATGCCTGCTGTGGCAGTGGCAGCGCTGAGGTCTCCCGGCTTTGTGTCATCATGACGCTCAGCACAGAATACACCGTATATCCAGCCATCCTCATGAGCTGTGACGCGCATATCATAGATATTGGTGGCAGGAATGACATCGTCAGGCATGGTGATAGGTTCTTCCCAGAAGCGGAAATTGTCTATACCATTAGGACTCTCAGCCACTGCGAAGAAGCTCTTTCGGTCAGCACCCTCGACGCGAACCACGAGAAGGTACTTGCCGTGCCACTTTATCGCACCGCTATTGAGCGTTGCATTGACCATAATGCGCTGCATGAGGTAAGGATTATCCTTTTCACAGAAGTCATATTTCCATTCCAGCGGAGTATGCTCAGCTGTGAGCACTGGATAGACATACTTGTCGTATATACCGTTTCCCCATTCCTTTATCTGATTGGGGCGAGAGAGGAGTTGCTCGTGATGCTCTCTAAGAGCCTTTATTTTTTCTTGAAAATTCATTGTTAGTGGTTGTTGGTTGTTGGTTGTTGGTTGTGGGTTGTGGGTTATTGGTTTTTTTGATTTATTCTACTCTATCCGCCGGTAACGCGGCGGACACAGGGGCGGGTTGTTAGTAAGCGATAGATGAATTATTGATTCATTTGATTTTCTTTATATCATTAACGAAGAGAAAGCGTTTTTGTTTTGCCCAAGCCTTAAAATCATCAGCAGTCGTGGCGGCAGGAGAAGCTCCGAAATGATCTTTGCTGTAGTTGCGCCATGGCAAGAAATAGCACACTGGATATTTCTCCATCAGCGGTCTGAAGACACGTTGCCACCATGTAGAGTCAGGTGAATTCTGATAGCCACACTCAGTGACAGCAATCAGTTTTCCACGTTCGGATGCTATCTTAGTGATGATATTTAGGTCAGAGTCCAGTTGCTTGATAAAGTCAGCCTCCGTGCCCCACTGGTAAGCATCCTCGCCAATGAGATCCACACGGTCGTCGCCAGGATAGCGCACGAGCCACTCTGCTTCGGTCCATGCTCCGGAAAGATTCGGAGAATACGACCATACGAGATAGTCCTTCAGCGTGGAAGAAGCAATAGGCACAGCATTGATGCAGTCTTGGGTGTAGTTCCAAAGTGCATGAAACTCTTCATCAGAGCAGTTGTCCTGTCCCCACCAAAACCAAGAACCATTATTCTCATGCCAAGGGCGGAATATCAGAGGAATCTGATTACCCTTATTGTCTTTCAGCGAAACGAGGAAATCAGACACTCTTTTCACCCATATATTATATAGCTCATGCTTTTTTCCGCCAGGAAGAATAGAGCGAACAGTATGCTTTGGGTTAGGCAACTGGCTAATCATCTCATTCTGTCTGAGTTTGCCGAGGGCATCGACAGCCTGATTGTAAGCCGTGGTGTCGCTCGCTATCCAAGCCGTAGAGCCGAGGAGAGGATTGCGAGGATGCCATGAGATGGTCACTATACCTCCACGTTCATGCTGCCTTATAATCTCTTGACGTATCCTTTCGAAAGGCACGGAGTCGAGATTCTTGCTATCAGCCATTTCGATACCACCGAGATCAAAGCCCATTACAGCAGGGAAATCGCCCACGAGTTCGTAAGTGTCAGAGCGATTGAGGTCCCAGTCCCACGTGATACCATAGAAGGTGTCATCCTGATGTCCGTACATATAACCTTTCTTTTGTATCTTAGCAAGACGCTGAATCAATTTCTGCCGAGGTGTTTGTTTCCCGGCCAAAGCGATATTACAGACTAACAGTGCTGAAACTATTAAGGCGATATAGGTGAAAATTTTTCTCATTACTCAGTCTTGGTTTTAGTGTTTGTTAATCATCTTTTGCAAGTAAGTTAATCCCCTCAATCCCCACCAATGTGGGGAAGTTAAAAATATCAATATAGAAAAACAACAAAAAATATATAAAAATATATTTGTTTATTTTTATTTATTGATGTTGGATAGAAGCCTGTTAGGAACTTGCGAAGTTTTAGTTTACTATTAACGAAGAGCGGTGCCCGTCTCTGATTTATGAGTGCAAACTTGTCGAAGACTCGCACGAAATAAATAGGGTAAGTCGCTCGAAGAGCGGTGCCCGTCTCTGATTTATGAGTGCAAAGGTAGTATATTTCACCCATACTATCTTTGCTTTTTTTGTCATATTCTTGTACTTGCGACTAAGTCCCGTATTATTCTCATTTTGCTTGGTATTGACTTGCAGCCAACTAAAGAGCCAACAGCTATTATTTCACGTCATCTCCCCTCAAGATATACAAGCCATTAGTTTCTCGGAGAAAGATAGTGCGTGGAGAATTAGCAAACTTTGTGAAGTCAGACACTGCAGGATGACCTGGGAAAGGAACAAAGAAATGACCTGGATGATGATTGTCGTTCCTTCCGAAAAGGATGAAGGAGAAGGAATGCTTGTCGAGGACTGGGAGAAGAATCTCCGTAAACCATGACTCATAAGGCACTGACTCCGCTCCTGTGGCAAAGATGGCAACAGGTTTGGAATAGTCTTTACCCATCTTTTCAAGGCTTGACAGCGACTCATCCAACTGCTTTGAGTAAACACCCATCGTGTCTTTATCCGCAGATTTAGACAAATCGAAAAGTTCGATGCCGAGGATGTCAATATTCTCCATCATATCTTTCAGATTAGCAGACTTATCACCTGACGCATCAGAGCGAGCAGAAAGCTTAGGAACGGTGTAAGCAAGGAGAGTATTCACCACTTTCTTATCCTCAAATCTTTCGCGCAAAGTCTGCCAGAAGCCAGCATTCAGCCCATCAGAACAAGGTCGGAGAATAACAGGGACACGCACTCCGTAAGGCTCTTCCAGCGAGATGAGGAAGTCACAGAGTCGGTCTATCTGAGCTGTAGAAGGCACTTTCTTGATATGCCACGAAAGAAGGCACGCACCGCCACAGTCGTATTGCGCAAGGACAGCACGGCGAATGGTGTCGAATGAGATACCATAGATATTGGCTTCGCTGCCCATTTCTATGCCTCCAATCTCAAAGCCCACGACAGCAGGCGACTCACTGCATACGCTCTTGATGTCTGTTCGGGCTCTGTCTCCCTCCCACCCTATTCCATAGAGCGTAGCGTCCTGTTGACCGACAAGGAAACCTTTATCGGCAATAGAGTCGAGATTATGAATGAGAGCCTCCGTCCTTTTGGTTCTTCCACTGTCAGCCAAATCATCTTTCGCTTTGCCTTTGTTGCCACAGGAAGACATTATGAAGGCAGAAACAATCAGTAAGAGAGTAACTTTTTCTATTTTCATAAGAATACGAAAGAATCCCCATGATTATAAGAAACATACTTCTCATGGGGATTCATAAATAAACATTTATTCAACAATCACATTGATGACATTACCTTTCTTGTCTCTCTCGAAGGTAATCTTCGGGGCTTTGTCCCAAACGGTAGCGTAGGTGTAGGATGCATCATTGCTTGTTGCAGCATTGACCATCATCGGAATGAGATTTGCACCGTCACGCACGAAGTCGCCATTGTTGTGGTCGAAGTATCCATGACTCTCAGAAGCACCAGTCTTCTCATCGACAGAAGGTACGAGATTCATGTTATCCCAAAGCATTACAGGGATGCCAAACTTGTTTGCAGTGCGGCAGAAGAACTCAGGATAATACTTACGTACCGCATTCTGCCAAGGAAGCATGTGCTCAGAGCATCCAATCTCACCGAGATATACAGGGATATTATTGTCGATAAACTTAGCGCGAAGCTTATACATAGTCTCTATGATAGCCTGCTCGGAAGTGGCATTGCCAGTAAGGGTGTGTCCCCAGATGCTGTCGTTAGCAAGACAGAAATTGTAAGGATCATAGCAGTGGACGCCCACCATCACCTTATTAGCCTCATCTTCAGGAAGCTTGAGAGCATCAATGCCTTCGATGCTTGCAGCATAAGTAGAGACGCCTACCCAGTGCTTAGTAGCACCTTCATTGGCACGGATAGCATTGAGAGCCACCTGATTCCATTCATTCATCAGAGCGAGCTGGTCTTCTGTAGCCTTTGAAGCAGACCATTGGTCATTATCATGTACCTCATTGAAGGTCTCGAAGATGAGTTTCTCACTGCGATTACCTAATTTCTTAGCCACCTGTGACCAAACGGCAATGATAAGATTCTCATTAGCCTCGTTGACTGTAGGATTCTTTTCAGACTCGCCGAGAGTAGTCTCAAAGGAATCATGGTGAGTATTGACAATGACATTAAGGCCAGCAGCAATAGCCCAATCCACATTCTGGGCAACCTCATCGAGGTAAGCGGCGTCGATAACACCGTCAGTCATGTGGGCAGTCCATGTGACAGGCATACGAACAGTCTTTACTCCGGCAGAGGAAAGACTGGTATAAAGAGCCTGAGTAGGAGTAGCATTATCCCAATATCCCCACTGCATATCGCTTGTATCAAAGTGATTGCCGAGGTTCCAGCCGAAGCCAAGCTGTTCAGTCATCTGTGTAGCCACATTGCTTGGGAGAGAAGGAAGAGTCCAAGTGAGGTCAATGTCTTTGTCATAAGCCTGCTTGTCAGCAGTAGTCACGAGACCGGCAGGAACATGAAGAGTGTGAGTGTCAGCCAAATCCGCATCGACAGTGATGGTAAGAACATTGCTTGCACCGAGCACTAAAGCCTTCTTGACAGGTTTGCCATCGAACATAATCTTTGATGTATTGTCAGTGATAAAGTTTATCTTCTCATTGAAATTCAACTCAATGGTTCTCTCACCGAGCAACATAGGAGCCTGAACAGAAGGTGACTCGCTGACAAACTCAGGAGCATCCATAGGCTTTACATCATATTGAGCATCTGTATCTGCACAGGCAGCAAGTCCGAGAAGGACTGCTGCTGCGCCGAATGCAGAAAGGAATTTATACGTCTTCATAATTGTATCAGAAGTTGAATTGTTGAATTTATGTTTAAATAAACGTAAGCGGGATGACCATCAGATTGTTATTCGATGGTAATCTTAGTGATCTTGCAGTTGTCACCGTTAGCAAGGAATGTACCGCCCCAATACTGCTGCTTGTATGCAGCGTCGAGCATATCCTTAGTAAGAGTGATGCCTATCTTGCCACCATTGCCGTCAAGGTCATATTCCTTAAACTTACCGCCTTCAGTGTCGGCGTTACCTACGTTGCAGAAACTGCAATAAGTTGGTCCCCAATGACCTTCTACGATCTGAAGTTTCCAGTCTGCATCAGTTGGAGTCACATAGAAATATATCGTCTGACCAACCTTAGCTTCTACTGCTGCCAGCTCTGCACCCGCATCAGAGAGTAACGTTGGCTGGTTGTACCAATCGTCAGCAATGGCTTCCCCCTGCCAGAGAGTGGTCTCAAGAGACTCGTAGTGGGTAGTGGTAATCTTGTCAACTACCACCTTGTCGCCATTTAAGAGGAAGATACCGCCCCACCACTGCTGAGTCAATGCGGCCTTGAGCATTTCTTCAGTCACGGTGATAGTGATGTAACCCTTGTTTGCATCGAGGTCATACTCAGTAAACTTACCGCCTTCAGTATTGGAATTGCCTACATTACAGAAACTTACATAAGTAGGTCCCCAGTGACCTTCTACAATCTGGAGTTTCCAGTCTGTAGCCATAGGAGTAATATGGAAACTGATTACGTCACCTACAACGATTCCTGCATCCTTGAATTCCTTACCACCATCAGTGAGAACAAAAGGCTGGTTGATCCAATTATCAGCGACTGCCTGACCCTGCCAGAGAACTGTAGTTACCTCAGTATTAGGGATAAAGTCAATCTTATAGGATATTTCACCATTGCTGGAAACCAAGCGAACAGTAGAACCCTTCTTTGCCTTCACAGGAATACCGATGACAAGTTTGTCATTACTTGCGATATACTGGCAAGGAGTGCCATTGATTTCCACGCTTGTAATCTTGTCGATATTCTTCACATTGAGAATCATTGTCTCGCCAGCCTTGAGTTCAGCATCATCGCCAGGAAGCTCTGTAGCGTAGCAGAAGACAGCCTCTTCGACAGTAATATCAGCTACTTTCACCTCAGCACCATTCTTGAGCTGGAGAGTTACAGCGCCTGACTTTGCGTCCATAGGTACAGTAAGATTGAGCAGAGTGCCATCAGACTGTATCTCCACCTCTACAGGAGTTTCGCTTTCATTGAACTTAACAGTCTTCACGAGATCCAGATTCTGACCTGTGATAGAGAGAGCACCACCAGCAGAGACTGGATTTGCAGAGTATGCTGTCACAGTAGGCTTCACGAGTTTGTAAGCCACAGTCACCTTCTTGCCATTTGCCATGATGAGAGTGATGTCGCCTTCCTGAGCGAGTTCTGGAACTACCACCTTGATTTCAGAAGCAGAAGGAGTAACCACTATACTTTCAGCCACATTAGGGAATGATACGAGAGCTACGACGTCAAGGTCTTTACCGGTAATTACCAATTCTGCACCATTCTTTACAGGGATGCCATTGTTTGCCTTCAGCTCTGTAGGAGCAACGGTTTCGAGTTTGCATACAGGTACCGCAACGCCAGACTTACAGATGAAATTGATATCACCGTCAGGAGCTGTAGCAGGAAGAACGAATGAGAGGGATTTTCCATCCTTTGAGATTTCCATCTCAGAGAATTCCAACTGTCCGAGTTCTGAGTCGGCATCACCAGTCTTGATGGAAGAGACGAGAGAGAGGAAGTCACCAGTAACGGTAATCTTCTCACCAGCCTTAGCAACTACTGTGCCCTGAAGCGCAGCCTCACCACGAGGAGAAGCAATCTTAGAGATAGTAGGAGTGCCTACCTCAAGGATTTCATCTGTCTCCATTATGTTGTATGTCACGTCCTCATCTGGGTCGATAAGAGTGACATCCACATCATTGAGTCCGACTCTTCCGGTGCGGGCATTCTCTGGCACCACCACCTTTATCTCATAACGTGAATGAGCTGTGAAATCATTCTCAGAGACATCGACGCCATCTTCGAAGGTGACAGAGTGGATAAGATTGAGATAATCACCCTTGATAGTCACCTCTTCACCCGGCATTACAGCCTCTGGAGTGAAGCCTTCTATGACGATAGGCTCGATAAACTCAATGTTATTGTCAGTCTCGATGGTCTGGTCGGTCTTTGAAACAAGAACCAACTTACCAGGGATTGGACCATCCTTAGGCACTGTGATGCGGATTTCGCTTGGAATGCCAGACTTTACCACCTCAATATTAGTAATAGGTTCCACGCCAGGCACCTTAATCTGTGCAATCTGATCAAGATTGGAACCGACAAAGCGAAGGACGCCACCACGCATCAATGGATTTGCACCCCAAGCATTGAGAGTGACTCCACCTCTATACTGATTGGTATCAAGGTCGTCCTCGCTGCACGCTGCCATTGTAAAACCAGTGATGGCTACTGCAAGGAGTGCTATTATGTTATGGAAATACTTTTTCATAATTGTATTATCTGCTTAATGAGATTACTTACTTGGTACTACGCGAATGTTATCGACACAGATGACAGGAGTACAATCCTCACCGTTTACGCCACCACCGACAATGAATAATGTCAAACTGGAGAATGACTCTGGTTTGAGATTGAATGGGAGTGCAGAACCATCGAATGAGTAAACGAAAGATGTGGTGATAGGAATACTTACTGTAATCCACTTGCCGCCGGTGTCAAATGAACCTGTCTCCTTCCAAGGACGATAGAGAGCACGTGACAGAGGCTTCATATCCTTGAAGTAATCATCCTTTTCCCAATCTCCACCATCCATGCCAGGACAGCGGAAGAAGACGTTGTTAGCACCCTTCCAGCCACCATTACCACTGAGAGTAACATAGTCTTTGCCTGCAAAGATAATCTGCATTGCGCCAGCCTTCCATGGACTGTCCTTAGGAATCATCATCTCAAACTTGAGTGTAAGGTTCTCTGGCTTTGAGAAATCCACAAGGTTTGTGAGTGCCATACCTGAGCCGGATGTGAAGTTCTGAGGGTCATCCCATGAACCGCACCAATGCTCGAATGTAAAGTTGGTATCATCCCAACCGCCATCTGCTGACATTTCTGCACCATCGCCACCAAGCTGGATATAGTAACCGTCGAGAGACTTGTCATCATTAAAGCAACGAGTGCCATGCCATCCGTGGTTGACCTTATTGTCTGTGATTTCTACAGGAACGCCACCACCGTCGAAGTCGAAGAGGAGACCGCGTGACTCAAGATAATGGAAGCCTGAAACGCCCGTACCATAGATAGAAGTTGCGGTGATGGAACCTTCCTTAGCATTCTCAGGAATGATAACTGTGGCATAAGTATAGTCAGGAGATACATTCTTGATTTTGGCAGGAATGTTGTTTCCAGCTTCATCCTTGAAGAATATCTGCAATGGTTTATCTGCATTATCCACAAGGTATTGACCGATAATCTTAGTCTCAGTGCCTGGCTGATCGTATTCACAACCCATCGTAGTAACCTGCGGAGCAGGGATAACAACGTGGAAAGGCACCTCCACTACCTCCTTCTTGTTATTATAAAGGTAGATCTTGTCCGTTACGGTTTCCGGTACATTCTTCGGTACTGAAACGATAAGAGTATTGTCAGTGATGTAAGATGTGTTGAGCACACACTGGCGGTCATTGAACCATATATCGACAACGCTCCTCAGATTTTCACCTACGAGGCAGAGCACGCTCTGAGGAGAAGCCTCCTCCACCAGTTCTCCGTTGGTATAGTGAGTACCTTCGGCATCATTGTTGCCCTTGATTTCACTTGAGAGAGCACGGATATAGTTCACCTTTGGTGTACCATCCTGTATCTCATATTCATTAGGCTGGTCTTTGCAGGATGTCAGTGACATAGCAAAAAGAGCGCAGAATACGAGCAACATGCTCTTGGTATATGTCTTAAAGCTAATCATATTCTATTAACTTTTTGTTAGTTTTGAGTTGGTAATTATTGATTAATAGCTGTAGGTCTGACGTACATCTACGTGAATGCCGTCAACATTGGAACCGAGATTAGGATTGAACACCACGTCCTCTGAAGGGAAAGGCAGGCAGAAATACTGCTTTCCTGACACTTTGTCCTTCTTCATGAGTGCAACAGGGTTTGGAACTGCTGTCTTTGTATCGTAAGTTACGTTGGTATTATCCCATTTTCCTGTTTTGTAATAATTCTTATAGCAGTCATCAAGATTCCAGAGAGCGTTGCGCTGCTGTGCCTTAATGTCTGAGATACAGAAGTCTGGATTGTAGTAAGATACACGTACATAGTCGTACCAGCGGTCGCCTTCCATAGCAAACTCAAGGCGGCGTTCCTTCCAGATATCATCCCAAGATACGGAAGCAGGCTTTGTAGTTACGCTCTTTACGGCACGCTGATGTACCATAGAGTATGCGTCTATCACCTCCGGATTGGTGGAAGGTGCTGATCCAGGACCGATATTGGAAGCACCGAGCATTGCCTCTGCATAGACGAGGTAAACGTCTGAGAGACGGAGGAGGAATGTAGGAACGGAAGAAGCCATTCTGCCATCTGAGCATCCTGCGCCTTGCTGGTGGTCGAATGTATCACCATAGATGTGCTTTACGGTGTTGGAACCTGTAGCTGACTCAAGCGAACCTGTCACGCTCTTATATGTCTTGTCACCGACAGTACGACCTTCATAGATGAAGTTGAGATAATCGAATCCACCTCTATCCTGCCAGAACTGGTCATAAGAGAAGCCTGGGAGCATCATTGTGGCGTGGAGACGTGAGTCGAGCGAACTAAGCCATGAGTCTGGCTGACCTTCTGCCAAATCCACTCCGAATGCTTTCTGGAGATCTACGGAGAGACCATTCCATCCACCCCATGTAGCGCCCCAGTCATCAATGCCAT
>SAMEA3663084__coassemble_871_pt1 | contig 10158 bp, 8 predicted proteins | sample SAMEA3663084__metabat2_high_PE_017 | metagenome-assembled genome bin SAMEA3663084 (sample SAMEA3663084) | pig gut metagenome | biome: pig gut; feature: pig-associated habitat; material: faeces | place: France | collected 2012
GAGCTTACCTGGGAGTCCTCCACCAGTCATAGGATTCTTACGCTGCACGTTTTCACGTGCCTTGCGAGCAGCGATTCTGGCAGTAGCGGCGAGGATAACCTTCTCACATATCTTCTTTGCTTCGTTAGGATGCTCTTCGAGATAGTAGGTGAGAGCTTCGCCTACAGCCTGCTGAACGGCTCCTGCCACTTCGGAGTTTCCGAGCTTTGTCTTGGTCTGACCTTCAAATTGAGGTTCAGCAACCTTGACACTGATGACAGCAGTGATGCCTTCACGGAAATCTTCGCCAGATATTTCTATCTTTGCCTTTTCGATTTGCTTTGCGAGAGTAGGCTCATTGTCGGCATAAGACTTGAGTGTGCGTGTGAGAGCGGTGCGGAATCCCTGGAGGTGAGTACCGCCTTCGATGGTGTTGATATTATTGACGTAGGAGTGTATGTTCTCGCTGTAGTCAGTATTATACATGATAGCGACCTCGATAGGCACACCGTTTTTCTCTGTCTTGAGGTAGATGACGTCATCGAAGAGGTGGGTGCGGTGACGATCGACGTATCTCACGAACTCTTTGAGTCCGTCTTCAGCGTGGAAAACCTCAACCTTTGGTTTCCAGTTTTCTGGGACATTGCCGTTTTCATCGAGCTCAGGACGGAGGTCAGTGAGCGTGATTTTGATTCCGGCATTGAGGAAAGCGAGCTCACGCATACGACGTGCTATGATGTCGTATTTGTATATTGTGGTGGTGAATATTGTGCTATCAGGCCAGAATTGCTGGCGTGTGCCTCTCTTGTCAGTATCACCTACGATTTTTACAGGGTAGAGAGGCTTTCCCTGTTCGTATTCTTGTTGGTAGATTTTACCATCGCGGAACACTTGCGAGAGCATGTGTGTCGAGAGGGCGTTTACGCAACTGACGCCTACTCCGTGAAGACCGCCGCTGACTTTGTAAGAACCTTTGTCGAACTTACCTCCGGCATGTAGCACAGTCATTACTACTTCGAGAGCAGATTTGTGGAGCTTAGGGTGATCATCTACTGGGATACCACGTCCGTTGTCCTGTACAGTGATGGAGTTGTCTTCATTGATTGTGACCTCGATATGTGTGCAGTAGCCTGCCATTGCTTCGTCGATAGAGTTATCGACTGTTTCGTTTACGAGGTGGTGGAGTCCTTTTTCGGAGATGTCTCCTATGTACATGGCTGGACGTTTACGTACTGCCTCTAAACCTTCGAGCACTTGAATGCTGCTGCCGGTGTAGTTTGTTTCTTTGTTTTGCGTTTCTTCCATTTTATGTTGGTGATATTTTTTGTCTTGATTTAGTTCGGTTTTATTCTTTTGCAAAGGTACTAAAAAGAATTGGAAAAAACAAGTGTTTGGGTGGTTTTCTTACGTGCGTGCGCGCGAAAGGGGCGAAATAGCGGGGTGATTATATCGGGCGGTGACGCGCCCGACACAGTGGCTGGCTGGTGCATAGGTGGTGGTAATACGAAAAAAGAGGCTGCTACCCACCCCGGGCTGCAGCCTCCAACAAAAAATTATTATGGAAACAATCTTGTGTTATGTCTTTTTTAAGTCTGCTTTTTATGGCAGAAGACCATCTGATAGACGAGCTATTTTGGCAAAAGAGCGATGGTCTGGGGTGAAAATTAGCCGAGCTTATTGATCTGAAGAGCGAGGCTTGACTTGATGTTAGCAGCCTTGTTCTTGTGGATAATATTACGCTTAGCGAGCTTGTCGAGCATCTTCTGGAGAGTAGGAAGCATCTTGATGCACTCCTCCTTGTCAGTAGTTGCACGGAATTTACGAACTGCGTTACGCATAGTCTTAGCGTAGTACTTGTTGTGAAGAGTCTTTGTCTTAGTCTGACGGATTCTCTTCTCACATGATTTGTGATTTGCCATTTTAGTGGTTTGATTTGAATGAGTTAATAATTTTTAGCCTTGGGTCTTGCGCTTATCAGGCTGCCCTGGCGGACTTCTTATAGAAATCCTTCGCCACCTTGTCCCAGTTTACCGAATGGCTTTGCATAACAAAAGCTATCCGACTACGTTGCTGGTATCGAATCACACCGAGATGACGAATAAGATATTTGCTTTGTAGTCCCTAGGAGAGTCGAACTCCTCTTTAGAGAATGAAAATCTCTCGTCCTAACCGATAGACGAAGGGACCATTAAGGTGTATCTGCTATGAAAAGGAGAGATAATATTCACTTTGTGATGAAGCGTTTCTCTGTTCGTTTCATTTAGCGGGTGCAAAGGTACTGCTTTTTTTTGAAATCTCCAAATTTTTATTGAAATTTCTTTATATTTTGGATAAAAAATAGTAATTTTGCCCTAAAATCATGCAAAACAAGGCTTGAAAATGCAGGAAAAGACCCGTTGTATAGTTCTGAGGACAGTGAAGTATGGCGACCGCAGTCTTATCATAGATTTGCTTACCCGCGAGTATGGCAGGGTGAGCGTGATATGGCGTGTGCCCAAGTTGGGCAAGGGCGGTGTGCGTCGTCAGTACTTTCAGCCGTTGAGCATTCTCGAAGTGAATTACGACCGTCGTTCTGCCACGTCGCTTCCTCAGTTGAAGGAGGCGAGGATAGCGGAGCCATACGTCACGTTGCATTATGATAATGTGAAACTATGCGTATCATTTTTCATCGCGGAGTTTCTGTGTCTTGCCACTCGTTCGGAGCAATATAATCCTTATTTATATGATTTCGTGGAGAACAGTCTCGTGTGGTATGATGCTTCCAGTGTAGCTTCCGCCAATTTTCACCTTATGTTTATGATAAGGGTTTCAAAGTTTTTGGGTTTTTATCCGAATGTGGACGATTACGCTGACGGAGATTTTTTTGACCTTAGAGCAGGATTGTTCACGCACTATCCGCCTACGCACAAGGATTTCCTTGGAAGTGAAGAGGCGCGTAATATTCGTAATCTGATGAGGATGTCGGCTTCAAATATGCATTTGTTTCGCTTCTCGCGCGTGCAAAGAAATAATGTAATAGAGGTGCTGCTGCGCTTTTACACTTTGCATATTCCTGATTTTCATGCTTTGAAATCTTGGGATGTGCTTCGTGAGGTGTTTGATTAGTTGTTTTGTTGTTTTGTTGTTTTGTTGTTTTGTTGATTGTGTTATATCTTTGCATTCAACAAAACAACTAAACAACAAAACAACCAAACAACAAAAAATCTTAGCGATTATACGCCTTTATCTTTGTAGATAATCTTATTAGCCCCACTTGTAAACCACATAGCTTCAGGATGTTCCTTGATGTATGACTCGATGTGGCGAATGCGTTTGTTTTCGAGAATCTCATCGACAGCGATGAGAATGCCGGTCTCCTCAACGTCTCCGAAGCCATAATTGATGGCAGTGCCGAAGAGCTTCATAGTAGGACTGAGGTTCATGTATGCGTTGACGAGTGGTGGGATGTTGAATCCGAGCGCACGGATGCCGCCATTGAGAATGCGGTAATCCTCCTTGAAATCACGTCCGCAGAAGATTTGAGCCAGTTCCTCCTCTGGGGTGTCGAGCTTGAGAGGTTTCATTGGGGTGATGAGACCCTCCTTATCGTCGAAATATTTCTTGAGGAAATAGAGGATCATGTCACGTCCCGAGCGGATGTAGCTTGGGTACATCGTCATCTTTCCGAAGTAATAGCGCATCTTAGGATTGATGACCATGAGAGCGCCGAGACCATCCCATAGGTTGTCGAGGGCGAAAAGGCTCTTAGCTCCCATCTTACTGCTCTGATATTCCACGGCTACCCAAGAGCGTCCGAGTTCGATAGTCTGCGGAGCGTATTCCTTGATGAACTTGTCAGAGAAATGGAACATGTGGCTTGTGGCGAGTATAGGCTGTCCGTTTTTGTCGTATTCCCATTCGTCGCCCATGAGGTATCTGTATCCACCGATGATTTCTTTCTCTTCAGGGTTCCACACTATGAGCTGCTTGTAGCAGTTTTCGCAAGTGTCAAATTCGTCGATGTCGGCGCATTTTCCAGTGCCGCCACCAGCAGTACGGAAAGCTATTTCGCGCAGACGTCCGATTTCCTGCATCACGTTAGGAGAGTCATGAGCAGTCACGATATATATTTCGTTATTGCTCTTGTTTGTCATTCTGAGCTGCTTGTCGTGAGTGAGTTCGCTCATGAGCACCTCTTTAGGAATCGGTTTGATGATTTCTTCTTCGTTCATCTTTATTTGGTTGTTGTGATTTCTATGCTTAAATGTGGCGTGGAATTACAGTTCATAGACCTTTTGTCTCACCCAGGCAGCCCATTCCTTAGGCTTTTTAGACTTATCGAAAGTCTCGTATGGTATAGGTTTACCTATTTTTATGGTGAAAGTCTTGTGACAGTTTTTGAAAGTCTCATCGGCGAGATAGAGCATTGCGACATTGACTTTGAGATGCAGTGATTTGCATATATTGGCAATGCGGTAGAATTTCTCCGAGTTGCGTCCGCTGAAGAAAATCGGAACCACATCGCGATGAGTCTCAATGCTTTTAGTGATAAAAGTCTTTTTCCACTCCAGATCCTGAATTTTTCCGTTTATTTTGCGTGAGCAGAGCCCGGCAGGAAAGAGCAGGAGGTGATGGTTGCTTGCAAAGCCAGCCTCGATGACAGCGGGAAAAGAGCGTTCCTTCTTGGTCGTGGTGTTTACCGGTATGCAGAGAGGAGCAAGCCCAGGCAGAGCCATGAGTATGTCGTTGACGATATATCTGAAATTATTGTTGAAATGTCTGCCTATTACCGCGCCGATAGCTATGCCGTCGGGTCCTCCGAGAGGGTGGTTGCTGACGAAAGTATATCGTTTTGGGTCGTCTGGCGAAGGAAGGTTTTCTATGCCTTCGATTTTGATTTTTATGTCGAGGTTATTGAGGACTCCTTCCAGCCAATCGTAGCCTTCGCGTCCTTTGTTGTCCCATAGGATTTTGTTGATATCGTCCTCATGGGCAATCCTTTTGAACCAGTTGACCAGAAATTTAGGTACATACTTCATTTTCTCGCCAAGCTTTGAGGCAAGTATATTCTTGATGTTGATTGTATGTTCAGTGATTTCTATCATAGTAGGTACGGGCGCAAAAAACGATGCAAAGTTAGTTATTTTTTTCAAAACAACCAAATAATGTTGTTACAAATGCGTTATAATTCGGTGTGAAAATAAATGAACGCGGGAAGGAAATTATGAATAGTCGAAAGAGGAAGAGGAAAAATGTCCTATTTTTCCCGAACGTAAAGTTACAAAAAGGGCAGGTGCTTTTTGGTAAAAAGGAAGAAATAATAAGGTGAGTTTTTATATATTTTAAGGAAAAAGAAAGAAAAAAGAGTGTGAAAGACGTGATTTTGGAAGAAAAATGCGCAGATGAGGGAATGTGAGAGCTAAGCTATTGGAGGGTAAAAGCATAGATATTAGGGTGTAAAAGCTATGTTATTAGGGTGTAAAAGCATAGATATTGTCCTATCGTGACTTGATTTTGACGTGCTGGGAGTGTGAAAAAGAAAAATCAGTGATGATGCTTTTGTGTAAATACTTGACGTACAATGCAATATAAAAAATATAGAAAATCCTTGCGAAATTTCACGTCGTTTGATGCGTCGAAGAAGAAAAATGAAATCATAAGGCATTTCGTGAAACGATGGAAATTAAATTGTCCTATTTTTCCATCTGGGATAAAAGGGGGCGGTAAAACACTTTAATCGATGCGATTTATTCGGGTTTTATCGGGTAAAAGGTAAGGACGGCGATTTGTTAATAAAGTTAAAATATAAAAATATCAAGAAAAAAGTGGGGGAAAGTGGTGGAAAGTGGGGAAAAAATTGTACCTTTGCCACACGTAACTCGTGTATATAAGAACGTGCGTGTTATATATTACGTGCAACGTATTGAGAATAAAGCAATAAGAACAGCCGAAAAGGTGCAGTCCGTAGCGCCGCTTCAGCATAAAAGGAAAAACTTGAAATAAACGGTAAATGAGGTTTCTTGGAAACATAGAAGCGAAGGTTGATGCGAAAGGCCGTATCTTTCTGCCAGCCGCTTTCCGCAAGGTGATGCAGTCATCTGGCGAAGAGCAGGTGGTGGTGAGAAAGGACGTGTTTCAGGATTGCCTCGTCATCTATCCCGAGAGTGTATGGAATGAGCAGGTCGATGCTCTTCGTTCACGCCTCAATCGCTGGAACAAGCAGCATCAGCAGATTTACCGTCAGTTTGTCTCCGACGTGGAAGTGGTGACTCTCGACGCCAGTGGCAGAATGCTTCTCTCTCGCCGAGCGCTGGAGAAGGTAGGCATTCAGTCTCAGGTGTGCTTCCTTGGCGTAGGCGACACCATTGAGGTGTGGCCTTCAGACGGAGCTTCCGCGCCTTATATGGATGAGCAGGAGTTTGGCAAAGCCCTTGAGGGATTGATGGGAGACTCTTTTGCCGACGCGCCGTTGACAGTGTGACGAGTGACTTGTGAAGCTCGGCAGAGTGAGAATATAAAGGCTTGAATGCTAAAAAGCTCGGGCTGTTTTCAAAACAACAAAACAACAAAATAACAAAACAACAAAACAACTATGTATCACATTCCAGTGCTATTGAATGAGAGTATTGACGGTCTCGATATCCGTCCGGGAGGCATCTATGTGGATGTTACTTTCGGAGGAGGCGGACATAGCCGTGAGATATTGCGTCGCCTCGATGGTACAGGAAGGTTGTTTAGTTTTGACCAAGACCCAGATGCCGAGCAGAATATCGGTGATGCGCCAGAGAATTTCACCTTTGTGCGAAGCAATTTCCGCTATCTCGACAACTGGATGCGCTACTATGGCGTGGACCATATCGACGGACTCCTTGCCGATTTGGGAGTCAGTTCCCACCATTTCGATGACGAGACGCGAGGGTTTAGCTTCCGCTTTGACGCTCCGCTCGACATGAGAATGAACAAACGCGCCGGACTGACCGCAGCCGACGTGGTCAATACATACGAAGAAAGCCAATTGGCAGACATCTTCTATCTCTATGGAGAACTGAAGACGTCGCGCCGAATAGCTTCGGCAATAGTGAAACAGCGACAGTCGGGACTGATAAAGACGACGAGCGATTTCCTCAAAGTGGTGGATCCATTCTTCAAGCGCGAGCGTGAGAAGAAGGACATGGCGAAGCTCTTCCAAGCGCTCCGCATAGAAGTCAACCATGAGATGGATGCGCTTCGCGAGATGCTCCAGGCGGCTACGGAGTGGCTCGGCGAGGGCGGAAGGCTCTCTGTCATCACCTATCACTCGCTCGAAGACAGGATAGTAAAGAACATCATCAAGACAGGTAATCCCGAAGGACATCGCAACGAGGACTTCTACGGCAGGGTTTCTACCCCTTACAAGGCAGTGAACAATAAAGTCATCATCCCTTGTGAGGAAGAACTAACTGACAATCCGCGGTCAAGAAGTGCAAAATTAAGAATAGCAGAAAAGCAATGAAACAAGAGGAAAAAGACGTCAATCTTATCATAAATCCTGCACAGACGGACGAAACGACTGTGGAGGAGACTCCTGCCCCAGCACTTCAGCAGGAGGATGAGGCTGTGCCTACACAGGAAGATGACGACTCTGAACAGTCGGAACAGCCCCAACCGACCATAGAGGACATCATCCGCAAGGAGGTGCATGAGGGCGAAACCGGGTCGCCGAAGAACTTCTCGCTGAGCAAGGTGCTCGGAGGCACGCTCGTTGCGACGCTCTTTCTGCGACAGGTGAAACTGGTGATTCTAATTGCAGTTTTCCTCATTATATATATAACGTGTCGTTATCAGTGCCAGAAGCAGATGGTGGAAATCGACCAACTCGAAAGGACGCTCATCTCAGTGCGCTATAAGGCTACCGTCTATAACAGCATATTGACGGAGAAAAGTCGTGAAAGTAACATTCTGGAGATGCTCTCGCAGAGGGGAGACAGTACGCTGCTTATCCCTACCGAGCCTCCATACAAGATAAATATACCAGAACAGTGAAGCAAGAATTCGACAACAGAAAATCTATGCGTCGTTACCGCATGGTAGCGGCGATTATGACGTTTCTTGCCGTCGTTGTGGTATTAAAAGCAGGTTACATCATGACGGTGCAGAAAACGTATTGGCAGACAGTCGCTGCCAAGGTGAGACTCGACAGCGTACTCGTAAATCCGTTGCGTGGAAACATACTCGCCGCAGGCAATCAACGCCTTGCGTGCAACCTTCCGGAGTATAGAGTGTATATGGATTTCCAGGCTATCCGCGATTCCAAGTGCGATACGCTCTGGCATGACTCATTAGGTCGTCCTACGAAAGACCTGCTGGCACTGTGCGAAGGACTTCACCGCGTGTTTCCTTCACGCTCAGCCAAGGCTTTTCTCGACTCGCTTGAGGCTGCTTATGCCTACATCGACTCCAAAGGAAGACGTAAGCGCTGCTATCCTATCTGGAAGCGACGCATCGACTATATGACATACAAGCAGCTGAAGGAGCTGCCTATCTTCTGTCTCGGACCTTATCGCAGTGGATTCAGCGGCGTAGAGCTGATGGTCAGAAATCGCCCTTATGGCAGTCTCGCTTCATCCATCGTGGGAGCCGCTTACAAGGAAAGCGGAAAGGCATACTCAGGACTGGAACTTGCCTATGACACCATCCTTGCCGGCACACCGGGCATCAAGCACAGACGAAAGGTGCTCAACAAGTTTATCAATATCAGCGATACCGCCGCCGTGGATGGCGCAGATCTCGTTTCTACCATAGACGTCTTCGTGCAAGACCTGGCAGAACGCTCGCTCAAGAAAGAGCTTATCAAGGATAAGGCTTACACCGGAGTGGCAATAGTGATGGAGGTAGAGACAGGCGATATAAAGGCAATGGTCAATCTCGACAAAGATTCCCTCGGCAGATATTACGAAGGACGTAACCATGCCATTGCCGACTTGCTTGAGCCAGGCTCGGTATTCAAGACGGCAAGTATCCTCACCGCCATCGACGATGGATACATCAAGGATACAGCCAACTGCATCGTCCACACAGGATGTGGCATTATGGAGATGTACGGAGCAAAGATGCGCGACCATAACTGGCACCGTGGAGGTTACGGAGATATCAATGTCTCACGCATACTTCAGGTCAGTTCCAATATCGGAGTCAGTTGGCTGATAGACAAGTTCTACGGTGATAACCCAGGAAAATTCGTGGATGGAATCCATCGCCTCGGACTTGCCACCGACCTGAAACTGCCATTCCCAGAGTATGAAGCACCGCGTGTGCGTCATCCAAGGAAGGACAAGACGGGCAGACATTGGGCAAACTGGAGCAAGACGGCGCTGCCGTGGATGAGTATCGGCTATGAGACGCAGGTGCCACCTATATCCACTCTCACATTCTATAACGCCATAGCCAACGGCGGAAAGATGGTGCGCCCGCGCTTTGTCAGCAGGATAGAGAAGGACGGAGAGGTGATAAAGGAGTTCCCTGTCCAGGTCATCAAGAATCAGATATGTAAGAATCCAGCCTCCATCGGAGTGATACAGGATATATTATATAAGGTGGTACACGTAGGATTGGGCAAGACAGCAGGCTCAAAGTCATTCCATGTATCAGGCAAGACCGGAACAGCGCAGAAGGCACACAACGGCAGTTATAAGTCGGGCACAGTGGATTACCTCCTCAGTTTCTGCGGCTACTTCCCTTCAGGCAAGGATGCTGATGGCAAGCCAGTAAAGCCGAAGTACAGTTGTATCGTCTGCATTCAGAAATCAGGACTCCCTGCTTCCGGCGGATTGATGAGCGGACAGGTCTTTCATGACATTGCCGAAGGCATCATGGCACGCAATGTGCGCTATGACGTCTCGTCCTCACGCGACTCGCTCTCATGCTTCATTCCAGAGGTGAAGAGCGGAAATATCCTGGCGGCAGACTATGTGTTGTCACATCTCGGACTCAAGACCACGACCGAATGGAACGGCAGCTACGCCACAGGAAACCCTATCTGGGGCACTGCAGAGAAGGAGACCAAGGAGGTGAAGCTCAGTAAGGTTCCTATGACGCCGGAAGGCATCATGCCGGATGTCATGGGAATGGGAGCACGCGACGCCGTCTATCTCCTTGAGTCAAGAGGATTGAAAGTCATAATAAAAGGAAGAGGAAAGGTGCATCAGCAGAGCATCGCCTACG
>SAMEA3663084__coassemble_889_pt1 | contig 10069 bp, 5 predicted proteins | sample SAMEA3663084__metabat2_high_PE_017 | metagenome-assembled genome bin SAMEA3663084 (sample SAMEA3663084) | pig gut metagenome | biome: pig gut; feature: pig-associated habitat; material: faeces | place: France | collected 2012
CTCCACTTTGAGGAATGATAGCATGAGCATTGAGAAGATGAGGGCAGGCTGAAAGTAATGTGAGACGACATAATAGAAGGCGTTTCTCACATCATCATCAGGTATTGCCGCATCAAATACGTAATAGAGCAATACTCCCATCACCATGGACACTGGCAGTTTCCATGTCCTTATCAAGTTTATAATTTTATTCATAGTTTGGTTATGGGTTGTCGGTTGTGGGTTGTCGGTTGTGGTTATGGGTTGTGGGTTATGGGTTAGAATGTGTATGCCTATTGTAAGTTTATCCCACTATAATACCAACAACCAAAAACCAACAACCAAAAACCGATACTGACAACTACCCCAAATCCTTCCTAATCTTCCATTCCTGCGGATAGAGATTATTGGCACGGTTGCCTATATTCTTGACGAATCCTAAGGGATGACCATGATAACACACCACTACATATCCACGAGGCACTGATGAATCCAGCACGATAGCCTCATGATGGAGATAGCGCAGGGCATCTTCCAGAGTGAGTTCGGCACGTGGATACTTATCTTCTGGAGTGGTGATAAGCAGGGCTTCTGCATGAGCAGGTACGAGTTGTGGTGCCTTATTGCCCTTTGCATTCCCAGTTTTCTCTTTCGCATTCCCGTTTTTCTCTTTTGAAGAGGAATATTTCTCCTTGTGCTGTTCGGCTTTTGCATTCGGTCTGGTGCGCTGAACAGCCTCATAATGTCCGTCACACATGATGCGAAGGCACCCCTTTGGCTTAGATTTCACCACGTCATCTCCATTCTTTCTGAGCACCGCCATAAAGAGACCTTCGCCACGAGTCACACCAGGAATAAAGCGATAGACAGGCTGTTGTTGCCATTCAGGAAGCAGAGAGCCCGTGATATTCCATTCATCTTCTATCTTTATAGGTAATAATTCAGCTCCAAACATCTCGCAAATCCAGCGCACATTCTCCTCATCTTCATGCGTATTGAAGGTGCAGGTGCTATAGACGAGGATGCCATTAGGAGTCAAGCATGGCCAAATATCCTCGATGATGGAGCGCTGGAGAGCTGTGCATTTCATTACATTCTGCATACTCCACTCTCCTATCGCTCCGCTATCCTTGCGGAACATTCCCTCGCCAGAGCATGGCACATCGCACAGTATGAAGTCAAACTGCATTCCTGAGCGCTGATAGTCGATGGCATAATTATTTGTCACCACCACTTTCGGATGTCCTTGCTTCTGTATATTCTCCATCAGGATATTGGCGCGGCGGCGGTCTGGCTCATTACTATAGAGCATATAGCCTTCGGGCAATGCAGCGCGAAGTAGCGTTGACTTGCCTCCTGGAGCGGCGCAGAGGTCTAATGCCACGCCTTTCTCTGGCAGATAATCGGGTGCTAACTGCCTTATCACTTCGTCGAGAAACATGGATCCTGCCTCTTGAACGTAATAGACTCCGGCATGGAGCAAAGGATCAAGAGTGAAGTCAGGACGCTCAGAGAGATAGAAAGCATTGCGACACCAAGGCAATGGCTCACTGATAGCGAGGCTTTCATCGTCTTCTCTCTTTTTGAATGGATTGTATCTTACGCTTACCGGCACGTTGCCTTCGAAGGAAGCGAGATATTGCTCCCATCTTTCTTTGCCGAAAAGCTTGGATGTATAGTCGGTAAAATCTTTTGGTAACATGGTTATACTAAAATGAAGAGTGAAGAATGAAGAATGAAGAATGGGAGTTACTTTTCTTTTAGTGAAAAGTGAAAAATCGCGCTGACGCAATTTGGAAACCTCAAGCCGAAGAACGTAACCAGCCTCCCCCTTACAGGGGGATAAGAGGGGGTCTTATTCTTCATTCTTCACTCTTCATTTAACTGACATTTCTAAATCAAACCCGAACGTATCATCATCCGTTTCCACCTCTTTATCCACAGGTTTCTTAGGCGGATTCTTCAGATTGCCGTCCTTGTCGAACATATTATATGTGGTGCGGAGCACCTTAAATTCGGTTCTGCGATTGAGGGCATTCGCTGTCTCCTGCTGTTCAGGTTTGAGTTTGAGGATAAATTCCTCGGTCAGCACATCGTTTTCCTTAAGCCAAGGATAGCGTTCAGCCACCTTTCTGCGTATCGTCTTCGGCTTTTCCTCGCCATAACCCACAGCCGTGAGTCGGTCGGCAGCGATGCCATGATTGATCAGATACTTCACCACGCTCTCGGCTCTCTTCTGCGAAAGCTTCTTATTGTAAGCCTCTGCTCCACGGTAATCAGTGTGGGCAGACAGTTCGATGGTGATATTAGGATTCTCATTGAGCATCAATATGAGCGAATCGAGGGCGTTCTTGCTCTCCGGCAGGAGAGTAGCCTTGTCGAAGGCATAGAAGATATTGTCGATAAGCACAGGCGCTGAGATAGAAGCGAGAGGAAACTGAAGGTCATAGACCTTGGACTCCTTCACGCTGTCCACGTGTATTTCCTCCTTATGATTGAGGAAACCGTCACACATTGCCAGGATGATATAGTCCACGCCAGGCTTCACCACATATTCAAACGAGCCATCGCCACGCACTCCGAGGCGCAGGTTTGTGCCGTCAGTGCCCACTATTCTCGCTTCACCAGCGGTGAGCTCATAGCCATCTTGCTCATATATCCATCCGCGGATGGTCTGCACTATCTCTGGATTATAGAAGGAATAGATATGGTCCCATCCTCTTCCATCGCCACGATTGCTGGAGAAGAATCCCTGATTGAGCTGTCCTTGGAAAGTCATTCCGAAGTCATCGCCTTGCGAATTGAGCGGATAGCCTGGGTGGGAAAGATGATATTTGCCATCCTCGCCCACTGTGGCAATGAATATATCCAGTCCTCCGAAGCCGGGATGCCCATCACTGGAGAAATAAAAATCCCCATTAGGACGGAATGTAGGAAACATCTCATCGCCCGGAGTATTTATCGGTTCGCCGAGATTCTCCACTCCCACAGGTCCGTTAGCGGTCAGTCTCATGCGCCAGATGTCGAGTCCTCCCTTTCCTCCAGGCATATCACTGACGAAATAGAGCCACTCTCCATCAGGGGAAACGGCAGGATGCGCATAGGAGGAGAGCGTGTCATTAGTGATAATAAGCGGAGTCGTCTTGCCCCAAGAGGCATCAGAACGCTGTGCGGTGACTATCTGTGCAAAGCGCGGATAGGAAGCATCTGAGAGGCATTGCGTCAGATACATGGTACTTCCATCAGGGGAAAGACAGCAGGCTCCCTCATCATATTCGGTGTTGAGTCCGCTCTCTATGGTCTGTGGCTTGCTCCATTTGCCTTTATCATCCTTGTCAGAGAAGAATATGTCGCCAGGCTTTGCGCCTGTAATACCGCTGAGTTCATCGCCCAAAGCATCGTTCCTGGTGGACGAGAAATAGAGTCTATCCCATTGATCTCCTGCGAGGACGGGGCAGTAGTCGGCGCGTCTGGAATTGAATTCTGTCATTTTCTTGACGGTATAGTCCGACCCTTGTTCTTTCCATTTCGGAGCCATCTTGGCGGAAAGGAGTCCATTTCTCACGAGGACATTATTTGGCATAGAGTCATTGAGCAATTCAAACTCGGTAAGGGCACGCTTGTATTCCCCATTCTTCAGCAAGAGGCGGGCATAGTCGAGGCGGTCATAGAGCGTAGCGACATTATATCTCAGCGCATTGCGATAGGCAGAGATAGCCTTCTGCGTGCTGGAGATATGGCGATAGCAGTGTGCCATCTTCAGTGCTCTCTGTCCGCGTAGTTGCCTCTCTTTGGTCGGCGTCTTGGTGTATGCCTTCTTGAATTGCTCTGCAGCGTCATGGTATTCACCTATGGCAAGAAACTTCTCTCCCTTGCGCATGGCATTATCTGCCGCACAGGAATGCAGCATGAGCGCCACGGCAAGGAATGCCATCAGGAAGTGATATGTTTTGATTATGCGAGTCATATATATTTATATATAACTCTGTTTGTTGGGAATTATTGTTTAGGAGAAAGGAAAAAGCCCCCCTCCTGTCCCCCTTGGGGGAAGATAGGTTAGGCACTGGCTGCTTGAGTCTCAGGCTGACAATCCGTAACCAATCTTCCCCCAGGGGGAATAAGAGGGGGGCTTCTCTTCATTTTTATTACTCTTCTATTTCCCCAAAACATAGGTCTGCCCTTCTGCATCCAAACCAGAAAGCGACACTTTGACGCGTGTCTCACGACAATTATTATAGAATGTGGTGGTGAAAGTGCCGTTCTTATCCAGTTTTACGTTTGGATTCCAGTAGAGCGTGCGACGATAATCCGTAGGTGTCTGCGGTATTGCCGTGCTGTAATCAGGGTTATAGTATTCCTCCGTGTAGGCTATTCCCGGGAAGATGTAGCGACGGTCACGGTAAGTGTAACGCTTTCCTTCATCAGGAAGTGGCACAAAGTCGAGTGTCACGTCCGCTGAATTGGCGGCAGAGACATCGAAAGAGTCGGTGCGAAGCTCGTAGTCGGTGAACACGCGCACCTCATTCATACGGTTAAGATGCAGGAAATCAAACATCTTGGCAGAGGACATAGGCTTGTCAAACTCCGTCACCGTAGGGGTATAGTTGCGATAGAATGTGGATTTCTCCACCATAGCGCGGACGTTCATGCCACGGTTTACGCGTCCCATATTGCCGAAGAGGTAAGTACAGACCTGATAGGGGAACGTAGCCGCATTGAATACGCCCATCGACAGTCCATAGTCGGTCACGTCATTATAGAGTCTGTACGTGTCGCACACCATCGCCGGCTTGGTGAAATCTATGGCACGCTTGCCTCTGCGCTTTGCCTTCACATAGACAGTCTGCAGGGTATGGTTGCCAGCCAACTTGCTGGTCTCTGGTATGTTCTCGTCATCCTCCACATCAACAAACTGTATCTCAGGCGAATTGACCTGATACCATGAATATGGCTGTGAGAATATCGGGAAGAACATATCGCGCTTCACGAAGTAATCCGGTATGCTGCGCTCGTCTCTCCATCCCTTGTCCTTGGTGGAAGCCATACATTTATCTACCGAATCCTTTGGATTATAAGCCTTTACAAAGAGCACTGCATCATCATAATAAGGTGGCAACTGGAACGAGAACCTTCCCTTGCGATCTGTTCTCACCACCACTCCTGCGGTGTCGCCATCCTTTGAAACCTCAGCTTCCACGCAGACTGGACGATTCTGCACTCTGCCTTCTTCATATTCGGCAACGGCATACTCCACGTTTTCCTCCGTCACTTCGGTGGATATTCCGGTGCCGTCATCCTCTGTATTTTCCTTCAATGTGGAGGTCTCTGTCAGTCCTTCTATCTTTGCGAGCGCCTCTTCCGCCACGTTGGTGGACTGCATCATGCCGGCAAGGTCATCAATTTCAAGAATCGAAGCGGTGGAAAGCAATTTATAGACGGTGCCTTCAAATGTCGTGGTCTTCTCTGGAAGATAGCGGAACTGCGCCACCCTCTTGTACCTGCGCCATCCCTGCACCATCATCAGGAGGTCGAGATTACGGCGGTGTACCTCATCATCGGCAGCGAAATAGTAGCCTGGCGTAGGCACAAACCCTTTGAGCTCGCTCGACAATAGCATTTCCGTCATCATGTTTCCATCATCATAAGCTGGATCATCAGTCTGCGTATCACGCACTGCCACACTTATTACTCCATTGGTCGTCATACCGCTTTCCAGCTTCATATCCACCTTGGCGTAAGGCTGGAGCGTGGATTTATCGCCTATCTCTGCATCGGCTGACGTGAGCGAGACCTTCACCGGCTTGCCGAAGTCATGATTATTGACAAAGAAAAGGCGTGAAGCCACTGGATTGGCATCTGCATCATAGATGATTATCTCATTGATTCCTGTAGGCAATGGCTTTGGCAAAGCATTGAGATTGACGCTCCCGCTTCCTTTGAGACGCTGGAAATGCTGCAGTCTGCCACGGCAAAGCACGGCTAAAGCGCTTGGCACCGCCCCACCCGACTTGACACTTACGATGCGTTTCTCTGGGTCAAAAGCGAGTGCGCATCCGTCTGTCGGTTTTGGCAAGCGGAAGGTCCACTCCTTATTGTTCCATGTGAATTTGGCTTTAGCATCCTGATTGCTCGGAGTGAACAGGAAGGTTCCTTTACCTAAATGCGTGGTACTGATTCTTGTTCCATCGGAGAGTGTGCCCTCAATGTCAATGAGTTGACCATTATGATCCTTCACTTCGAAGGCGATTCTCCCCTGTATTCCTTTCACGCATTCACCTCCTTCTGGAAAGAACGTGACGGACAGGCGCGGATGCTCCTTAGCCACATTCTGTCGCGGACGCTTTGAGATATATCTCTGAGCGTAATCGCCTGGCATCTTTGGCTTGTTGTAGATAGGTACTACGCGTGAGTAAAGTCCTTCAAAATCACGGAAATAGTCGGCACACATCTGCTTATTGTAGAATCTTCGTTCGTCGATGAATGTATAATTCCTATGCTCCACATTGAAATTGAGTTGCCATTTCGTGTAAGCCCTCACCTCATAATAACCGGAATAGAGACTATCTGGCAGGGCAAACTGTCCGTAAGTGGTGCCGTTTCCTGCCAATATGACGTGTTGTCTCTCCACTACGAAACCATCGGGTGAGAGCAACTCGACATAGAGCAGCTTGCTCATTCTTGTGGGCTTGAGACAGTCTGCCTGGACCACATAAGCTTTATACCATAGTGTGTCGCCCACGAAATAGCAATTGTTGTCGAGATGCAGATACACTTTCTCCTGTATCTGCGGTTTGTCACGCAACACTGCCTGCAAGGAATCAAGAGTATCAGCCGATAATCCCAAGGAGATTATTGACAAAAGAATGAAAAGGATGGTTTTTCTCATATTCATGTGGTTCTTATTCTCCTTTGACTTCATTTTCGGACTGAGGTTTAATCTCAACAAAGAAACATGCCTCACTTGCAACGGACAGGATGAGACATACTGCCCGTGGCGGTGAGGCTATGTGAGTTGCACTTTACTGTTTTACACCGAGAACATTGTATGTGTTGCCGTTGCGGTCGATGTAGATCTTGCCTTGCCTGAGATATTTCCTTGTAATAGGATTGCCTGCCTTGACCTCCGCCTCGTCAATACCCGTGGCATCGCTGCAATATAAGGTGATGATAAGGCAGGTCTGATTGTTCGCAATAGTGAAAGTCAAAGTGCCCGTGGCAGGGGTGGAGAGCTTTATAGTATGGGTAACATTCTGTGCCTCACCGTTGACCTTGGCAGGAAACACATACTGCGTCTCGGTGAAGGTCACGCCGTTGAGGCTCTTCAGATACGCATCGACTTTGTCATAATTGTCGTAACCTGCAAAGGTGACTTTCTCCACGCGCTTGCCTTCCGGTAGTGTCATGGTAAAGTCTGCTTTGGAGAACTTCACAGTGCCGTCCTTACCTGTGGAGTAAGCCTTGCTCTTGTTGTTGCTGACCTTGAAACCATCCTTGAAGCACCATGTGTAGGAGGGATTTTCATTGAGGAAAGTCTCTGACGAGATGACGAAAGTTTCATAGTCGCCAGCCTCTTCTTCAGCTTCAATCTTCGCCTTCCATGTCTCGTATGTCTTTATGACGCCGTCACACCAACTGCCCAGATACTGGTAACTTCTGCGGTTTTGCGCCATGAGCGATGTGGCAACGGTCTGTCCATACTTGTCTGTCGCGTCTGGCGTGTCGTCGTAATTGTAGAGATGGCGATAGAACAATTCCGGATAGTCATTGGAATATATGGCGAATATAGGCTGGTAAGCCTTGGTCTCATCGTAAGAAGCCTCAAGGATGTCACATTCCGGATAAGAATATCCCGTGAGATGATGAGCGCGCGACTTGCCTCTCGCCTTCAGTTTGTCATAGAATTTCTGATATATCTTCTTTCCGCTCTCGCCTCCTATCTGGATAAATCTGCCCCAGAGATTAGTGCCTTGCTTCTCCACGATGTGGCGGTCAGCCTCACCTTTTGCGTTGGTATAGTCCACTACAGTTGCATTCTCCTTGTATTTGTGACTTTTAAGCCATTCCACGGCAGCGGTGATAGACTGCTGAATTTCTTCAGAAGGCTTATTGATTGACATGAGATAATAGAGCAGGTTGGCAGATTCATATCCGCTGACAGACGGCATCTCATGCGGACGTCCTTCAGTAGGGAGGAAGTCAGCCGCATCATGCTGTGCGCACCAAGCCGCCTTCACGCCGTTGTCGTCTATCTGGCAATTGATAACGCACTCTATCGCCTTGTCCCATTGTGCCTTGCATTTCTCGCGGGTGGCATCATCCACGAGACCTGCGAAGTCGCCTTTCTGTTCTGATATATCCTGAAGGATACGCATCATATTGAGCATCAGGTCGTCATTGAAGGTGATATAGTTCTGATAGCTAAACTTATCCGAGGATAGAGGCCAGTACTGCGCCCATCCGCCATTCAAGCTATTGCCAGAGACGAAGATGAGGTCGAGGGCTCTTTTGAAAGCATCGAGGAAACGCTGTTGGTGGGTTTGCTGATACACCTTTGCGAGGAAGCGCATCTCCTGGGTGGTGGCATAATTGTCAAAGCAAGAATGAATGTTGCGTCCATTATCTCCGCTGAGCTTCTTTCGGGCAGTCAATTCGCTGGTGGATAGTTTATGAAACTGATCATTCTTCATCCATCCGCCATTCGTTTTCTGCACGGATACGAGCGTATCAGCCACGCTGATAGCTTCAGCGGAGCCATACCATTCCGTTCCCATTTTTCCGGAGCATATCTCGCCCCATTTCAAGTCTTTGTAGGACTGCGCATTCATTCCCATGAAAGTCATGAGCAGGATTGCAAGAGTAAAGATTTTTTTCATTTGTTGGTCAAGTTAGTAATTCGTAATAGTAATTGGCTACAAAGGTAATAAATTATTTTTTTATTACAAAGGGGTTGGGGAATTTTTTGTGGTTTGGTTGTTTAGTGAAGAGTTTTCACTCTTCACTTTTCACTAAAAGAAAAGTAACTCATATTCTTCATTCTACATTCTTCATTTAGAACACTTTTCACTATTCACTAAAAGAAGAAAGCTCACTCGCCATGTTCAAATCTATCACGGATAACGGATATAACGGATTTCATCAGGTGGTGGAGTTCTGTCTGGAAGACAGTACCGAGCGTAGCGAGAGTAACCCGGGACGAAGTCTCTGGATTATAACTATAGAGAGAAGTGCTGTCTGGAAGACAGTACCTACTCACGAGCGAAGCATCCGCAATCCGATCAATCTGCGTTCGGAAAAATACTCAGTAGTGAAACGAACACGGATTATAAGGATATAACGGATTTTATCAGGTGGTACTGTCTTCCAGAATAAATAAGGGAATAGGAAATAGGAAATAGGTAATAGGAGAATACACTTGCCAATCATGGTTTCTGGTTATGGAATAATCTAAAGCGAACTTTGGTAATCTCCTATTCCCTATTACTTATTCCCTATTCCCTAATGTTGGATTACTCTCGCTTTGCTCGGTATTGGCTTCCAGCCAAAGCTACTAACCAACAACCCACGACCAAATATCAACAACCGACAACCAATCATTATTTATTTTTATTTATTGATATTTTATTCCATAAGACAACCCACGACCAAATACCAACAACCGACAACCGTATTTTTATTTATTGATATTTTATTACTCAAAAATAACATCAATAATAAAAATTGGTCTATTTTCCCGTATTTGAGGCAACGAAAAAATACCATCTTGTAAGTAGCTGAGTGCTAAGCGATTGCAAAAGCATAGATTTTAGAAGGTAAAAGCTATGATATTAGAGGGTAAAAGCTATGATATTAGGCGGTAAAAGCTATGTTATTGTGATTAGAAAGCTTCGGGATTGGAGAATTAAGGCTTAGGGCTTGGAGGATTGTTCTATTTTTCCTACTTGGTATTTGCAGAGTTAGGGACAAAAAAAGGAGCCACGCTCCTGGGTTTAAGCGTAACTCCCAATAGTTTCATTGTGTGGTTGTGGGTTTTTGGTTGTGGGTTTTTGGTTGTGGGTTCGCTTGCGGAATAAAATATCAATATAAAAAAACA
>SAMEA3663084__coassemble_943_pt1 | contig 9719 bp, 9 predicted proteins | sample SAMEA3663084__metabat2_high_PE_017 | metagenome-assembled genome bin SAMEA3663084 (sample SAMEA3663084) | pig gut metagenome | biome: pig gut; feature: pig-associated habitat; material: faeces | place: France | collected 2012
CATAGGCTTAACTTCACTCACACTATTGTTCATAGTGTTCTTGCTAATGATAAGGACGGTCTCAGCCTTATTCTCCAACTCAGTACCGATATGACCACGAGGATTATTGTCGTTCTTGTTCAGATGGAGGACTGTATGGATATGAAGCTCGTAAACACTCGTCCAAGCCATGAGTACGGTCATCACATCAGTAGCCTCCTTGCCATTGTTGATGTCATACATGAGGTCTCGAAGTCCGTCTATGATTACAAGACCGACTTCGTCATACTTTCTCAAAGCATAGTCAATGACAGCGATACGCAACTTAGGTGTATATTCTCGCAACCCCCAAAACATCAGACGAGGATCATCCTCTTTAAGAGATAGTCCAGAGAGCTTGTAAATACGTTCCAAAACACTATGGCAATGGAACTTACTTTGTTCCGTATCAAAATAGAGGATGTTACGCTTGCCTTCAAGAAGACAGGCTCTGTAGTTCAGAACAGTAGAATTGGTAACAGCTGCTGCAACCATCGCAGAAATATTGAAGGTTTTCTTGCTCTTTGCTTTACCTGTTGAAGCACTAAAGTTGCCAAAAGTAGCGATGGTACAATCTCCAACAAATAGAATCTTGGGAGGAATAGTGATTTTATCAGTTGCCTTGATTTCACCTTTGGAAAGATAAGATTCAAGTTCTTCATCACTGAAGCTATCCTTGTTAAGCATGGAAACTTCAAGTGATTGGTGTTCCAACTGCTTATTTGACATGTCACGTCTGTTCTTATTGTTCTTGTTTTCCATCTTTCTTTTTCTTTTTTGTTTTACTCTTGATGCCCTTGACTGAGATTGCGCATCGGTCAAGCAATTCTGCTATCTTTGAATCTGGAAGATTTGAGCCATCAATGCTGTTCTTTTTGGGTATCTTCTTCATTGTTATCAGTGCTGTTAAGTTCTGGACTGGGAGATTCAATAATATCCGTGGAACCGTAGCCAGGATTCTGTTTGATCCATTCTACGAGTTCCTTCTTCTCGAAGAATACCATTTTACCTCGTGGTTTGAAATGAGGAATTTCACCACTGCTTGTGAGCTTGTAAAGAAGACTCTGCGAGATGTCGAGATAAAGGCAGACTTCCTTTGCATTCAGAATATCCTTTGTAGAGAAGAGAGTTTCTTCTATAAACTTGATACGCTTCAGGACAACCTCAAGCTTCAATTCTTTGACCAGGATCTCCAAAGATTGAACACGTTTTGATAAGAGTTCGATTTCTTTTTTTGCCATAAATTTGAGCATTTTTAAGTTAGACAATGAGGGAGCCACCCTCAATAGTGAACCGATTCGTGTGCAAAGGTAAGGGCAGAAAATGGCAATCGTTCAGAAGCGTGCTATATAGGAGTTTTATGTTTCGACATTATATAGGCTTGTTCGTTTCATTTGGTTGGTTTTGTTGGCAGTTTAGCTACTTTTTTGCACGCCATTATGGTATAAAACCATCTAAAATCAAGCATTTATCAGGTAACAAAACGTTTTTTTCATCAATGGTGAAGATAGGCTGCACAATAGACATTTACCTTTGCAGCAGATTCTTGAAACCAAAAAACAATGGCATCAGTAAAAGAAAATACAAACTAAAACGACATGCTTCGGCGTGTCATAATATTCATTTTTTAATAACCCTTTTATTACACAAAAAGAAAATGAAACGGTTAAAAATTAACTCCGTGCTCTCTCTTTTTGTGTCCATGCTGTCAAAGCTGTACCAAGAAAGCAGAGAATGAGTTGCCAGAAAACGAGCTTTGGCAACTGTATCGTGCTGCCTATGAGCAGTACCAGTCAGAAATCCTAAATGGCGAGAAAGCTTATTCTCGTTATGTGAATGATTTCTATTCTTATCATCTTCCATGTGCGTACATGAACGAGGAAGCTATCAGACTTCACGTCATGCGTGTCTTTGCACTGAAGGAACTTCTCGAAGATCGTTCTGATCTGGTAGAAGCCTTTTTTACAAAGGACTCTTTCTGTGAGGAAGACTTTTTTCAGATGGACTATCTGTTCAACAAAGGAATGAAAATTGTAGAGCCAGAACCTGTGTTCCTGGCTCATTTCAATGATGAACAGATTCATCTTCTCACAAAATTTGCGAAAGAGGCATCTTTGTTCCAACCGGCTGCTTCTGAAGAGGACATAAAGAACCTCTTCGAGTGTAAGTTATCTCATCCTCTTCAGGCGACAGTCAACCGTCATGTAGCTCTCTTCTTCGGGAAGCTACGCGATAAAGGCCTTATTCCTCATGCCTGGCAGATGATCATAGAAGAGAACAAGCTCGTGTCATCATCATTCAGCAACGAACCTTTGCGTGGGACACAGCTTCGTTGTGGATTGTCACAGGCGAGATACGCGAATCTTGGTAAAAAACCCAACTCTAACAAGCCAGACGACGAGATGGGATTTTATGACACCTGCGACTCTTTCATCAAGAAGCTGAAAGAAAGTCTGTAAAATGCAACTAATCCTATCAACTGAAAGAAGGATGCCTATATAACAACTATATATCCAATCCTATATAGTTGATAGTCGCTCGCTTATGATTTACTGGGGCTACCTTTGCACAAGAATCGATTCAAGTACGGAGGTAGCCCCTCCTTTTCGTGTAACAAAATCATAAGACATATCATTATGGATGATAATAAAGAAATGCTTTTTTCCGATACGACCGTCTCGTATTTACAGTTCGTAGATGATCTTGCAACAAAGATCGCATTAAGAGTTCATCAGATAGAGAAAGGTCAACTTGAAGTCAGTCAAGCACAAGCATTCAGGATGTTTGGCAGGGCTGACGTAGAACGATGGATTAAAAACGGCAAGCTTATGCCATGTAGGATCTCACCAGGCAAGAAGCGTTATAAGCTTACAGACCTGCAGCAACTTGCAAGCGTAAAACAGAATTACATTCTGTAGCAGTTACTTTAGAAACGAAAAAAAACTCAGATACGGTACGATGCCATATCTGAGTTTTTTCTGCTATATAGAGATTGAATAATTTACGAAATCAATCTCTGATACATTTGCGTAAGATTCTTGTCAACATTCGTAATCTTAAATTGAACACGAGCATTCTTGATTTTCTTAGGGAGTAGGGCAACCAATTTGTCCATAACCTGATCCACATTAGAGAAACCGGTATCTTCAAGAGCGCAAACCTTTTTGCCCATCACGTATGCCTCCGCACGTACGTTATTGTATTTTGAGATCTTCTCGAAGGTGTTATCTTCCTTCTCAACATGCTTAGATTCTTTATCAGTAAAGAAAATAAAATCAATGACCTTCTCATTGAGAATCCACGCAGGAGTGAAATCAACCTTCACATAGACCTTAGCCATTTTGTTAACAGAGTGGTTGAGACCAAAGTCCACTTCGTTCAAGGTAGCACCACATTCATTCTGTGCTATTGTAGCCCAACTATGACGGAATGAATACAATGATGCTCTATAGCCTTCCTCGACTTTCTCCCATATCTGCTTAATTCCAATGTTCACATTTGCACAGAAAGAGTCGGAAGTGGACAAACGCTCATGGAAGTTGAACAGCCATGGAGATTTTGGATCCTTGGAAAGGTACTTTTCGAAGGTAGGTTTGATGAACTCTGGCACACGAACCTCAAAATAGCCATTATCGGAACGAGTCTTTTTTGTCTTTTGACGCTCATAATGGAAGATTCCATTGAGGTACTGATCCTTCTTCGCGTTGAATATATCAACGGCATTGAGTCCACACATACCGAAAGAAATCAAAGCAACATCTTGCCCAACCTCCATAAGAGGGTTTGTGAATCTGCTTCTGTCTGGTACGACATTGAAGAATGCACGAAGCTTGCTTGCTGGAATGGCACGCTTCTCAGGAATATCACTTCTTGGAATTTTTACATTTGTCCAAGGATTCTTGAGCTTTGTAATGCCAAGTTCTTCATCATTGAACTCCTTCAAGGCTGCCTTATATACCTCTCTCATACAAACTGGATATTGCTCTTTGCAACGATTAGTCTCAGCAAGAGATTCTATCCATCGGTTAAGAAAAGCAGATGTAAGACGAGAGAACATGATGTTATCTGTCTCTGCGAATCTCTCCATGTGCTGTATTGCCCATTTGTAGTTTCGAGAAGTACGTTCCTGTCCTCTACCAATCAACTTGTCTATATGCTTTCTTGCATAATCGGAAAAGGAAATGTCATTATTGAACTCCGAGAGATACCTAACAACCTCACTTGTTGACCAATTTGTAGAATCAACAAGATTGAGCTGTCGGCAATAGGTTTCAATCAAAGAAGAAGTCTGTTGGATAACGTAAGGATCAGTTATTTCTTTGTTAGAGCTTAGACCTTTCTCATTGACAACCCAAGCTGTCTTAATATAGGACGTTTGCTTTTTCTTTGTAAAGCGGATGTAAACAGGGTAGATTCCGCTTTTTGTCTTGATTCTGACAGTTGCTTTAATGTTTACCATACTGATTAAAATTAGTGACTATTAAATTTGAATTATGTTCTCATTTTAGCAGCACCATTTTTTTAGTGTAAGACGCGAGCCATTTTAGTGTAAGACATATGTAAGGCATGTGCGTCATGGACTGCTTGAGGGATGTGCAGAATGTACTAAAAAGAACCGAGGCAAGTACCTGTTTGCCAGATACTTGCCTCGTATATCACTAATTTTCAGCATCTTTCGCTTATTCCTCGACGGCTGCCTGCGCGGCTGCGAGACGTGCGATAGGAACTCGGAATGGAGAGCAGGATGCGTAGTTCATTCCTACCTTTGCGCAGAACTTAACAGATGATGGCTCACCACCATGCTCACCGCATATACCAGTGCGGAGATTAGGACGAGTAGCGCGACCATTCTCTACTGCCATCTTTATAAGCTGACCTACACCTTCCTGGTCGAGAACCTGGAATGGATCAACCTTAAGAATCTTCTTCTCCATATATGCAGGGAGGAAGGAAGCAATGTCATCACGAGAGTATCCGAAGGTCATCTGTGTAAGGTCGTTAGTTCCGAATGAGAAGTACTCAGCCTCTTCTGCAATCTTGCCTGCAGTAAGTGCTGCGCGTGGAATCTCAATCATAGTACCAATCTCGAACTTAACCTCAATTCCATACTCTGCAAATACCTCCTTAGAAGTCTCAAGGATAATAGCCTTCTGCTGCTTCAACTCCTGAACAGTACCGATAAGTGGAACCATGATTTCAGGACATGGATTGAATCCTTCCTTCTTCAACTGGCACGCTGCACCAAGAATAGCACGGGTCTGCATTGCTGTAATCTCAGGGAATGTGATACCGAGACGGCAACCACGGTGACCAAGCATTGGGTTATTTTCAGCAAGAGAGTTGACACGCTTCTGGATTTCCTCTACGCTTACTCCCATTTCCTTAGCCATTACTTCCTGACCTGCAAGATCATGAGGAACGAACTCGTGGAGAGGTGGGTCGAGCAGTCGGATATTTACATGGAAGCCGTCCATTGCCTTGAGAATGCCGTAGAAGTCAGCCTTCTGGTATGGCAGAAGCTTTGCGAGAGCTTTCTCACGACCTTCTACAGAGTCTGCGAGAATCATTTCACGCATTGCTACAATCTTCTGGTCATCGAAGAACATGTGCTCTGTACGTGTAAGTCCGATACCCTTTGCACCGAATGCACGAGCTACTTCTGCATCCTTAGGAGTATCAGCGTTTGTACGAATCTGCATCTTGGTGTACTTATCGCAAAGGTCCATGAGTTCCTTGAAGTCACCAGACAGTTCTGCTGCCTTTGTCTCAATCTGACCTTCATATACCTGACCTGTAGTACCATTAAGAGATAGGTAATCGCCTTCCTTATATACAATACCGTCGATTTCTACAGTCTTTTTCTTGTAATCCACATTGATAGCGCCAGCACCAGATACGCAACATTTACCCATTCCACGAGCTACAACGGCAGCGTGAGAAGTCATACCGCCACGAGCTGTAAGGATGCCTTCTGCTGCAGACATACCAGCGAGGTCTTCTGGAGAAGTCTCGATACGTACCATGATAACCTTATGACCATCAGCATGCCATTCCTGAGCATCGTCAGCATGGAACACAATCTGACCACAAGCAGCACCAGGAGAAGCAGGGAGGCCCTGTGTAATAACCTTAGCCTTGGAGAGTGCGAGTTTGTCAAATACAGGGTGAAGCAACTCATCGAGCTTCTGAGGCTCACAACGGAGAATAGCAGTCTTCTCATCAATCATACCTTCATGGAGGAGATCCATTGCAATCTTCACCATTGCAGTACCGGTACGTTTGCCGTTACGAGTCTGGAGGAACCAAAGTTTACCTTCCTGAACGGTGAACTCCATATCCTGCATATCATGATAGTGCTGCTCCAATTTATTCTGGAGGGCATCAAGTTCATTATAGAGTTCAGGCATAGCTTCTTCCATAGAAGGATACTTTTCTACGCGCTCAGCCTCTGAGATACCAGCGCGCTCAGCCCAACGCTGAGAACCGATTTTAGTAATCTGTTGTGGTGTACGGATACCAGCTACCACGTCCTCGCCCTGAGCATTGATGAGGTACTCACCATTGAAGAGGTTTTCGCCGTTACCAGCATCACGAGAGAAGCATACGCCGGTAGCAGATGTTTCTCCCATGTTACCGAACACCATAGCCATTACAGAAACAGCAGTACCCCATTCGTCAGGAATTCCTTCCATCTTACGATAAAGGATAGCGCGCTCATTCATCCATGAGCGGAATACTGCACAGATAGCACCCCAAAGCTGGTCGATAGGATTGGTAGGGAAGTCCTGTCCAGTCTGCTCCTTGATAGCAGCCTTGAAGAGTTCTACGAGTTTCTTAAGAGACTCTACAGACAAGTCCTTATCGAGAACAACGCCCTGCTCTTCCTTTACCTTCTCGATGATAGCCTCGAATGGGTCGATATCTTCCTTATTTACAGGCTTAAGACCCATTACCACATCACCGTACATCTGTACGAAACGGCGGTAAGAGTCATACACGAAATGAGGATTGTTAGTCTTCTTTACAAGTCCTTCAGCTACTTCGTCATTGAGACCGAGGTTGAGGATTGTGTCCATCATACCAGGCATAGAAGCGCGAGCACCAGAACGTACTGATACGAGGAGAGGATTTTCTACAGATCCAAACTTGCAGTTCATCAAAGCCTCTGTATGAGCAACAGCGGCTTTTACTTCATCTTGAAGAAGTTCTTTGATTTTTTCTTCGCCGACTTTGTAATATTCATTACATGTGTCCGTTGTGATGGTGAAACCTGGAGGGACAGGAACACCGATAAGATTCATTTCAGCGAGGTTGGCGCCCTTGCCACCCAGTGCTTCGCGCATTTGCGCATTACCTTCGGCTTTACCGTTGCCGAAAGTGTAAACTCTTTTCTGTGTCATCTTTTCTATTTAGTTGTGTATAGTTTTGACGTTAATACCTATTATATTAGCCAATTTTTTTTAATTCATTATACATTTTAGATTGGCTCTGTAAATGCTTTTATGGTCAATGATTCATTCGGTATGTACCTTCGTCAAGATACGGTTTAAAATAATAGATTGACATTGTGAAAGCTTTTGTTTAGGGCCAGCCTTTTTATTAACTGGGTACAAAGTTAATTTTTTTTTCTTTTCATTCCAAATTATCATTGTGCTTTTTGTGTTATTTGTGCGTATTTGGACGATTTTTACCTTAGTTTGCGTTTTTTACAAAAAAAATGTGTAACTTTGTCCCAAATTCGGATTTTTCAAAATATGTCATAAAAAAGGAATTGGAGATATATGGTGAACTGTGTGGTTAAACCTTCTTTTTGCCCTCATCAATAGATTTCTAATACCATCTCGCGGAATAGGAATCATAATCTGTCCTCCATTGTCAATTTGCTTTTTTCATACAAATAACAACAAATATAAATAAGATGTCAAGAAAGAAGAAACCATTACCACTTCTTGAAAACGTGACGATTACAGACATTGCCGCAGAAGGCAAGAGTCTCGTCAGAATAAATGATCTCGTGATTTTCGTGCCTTTCTGCGTTCCTGGTGACGTTGTGGATTTGCAGATTCGCAGGAAAAAGCATTCTTATGCCGAAGCTGAGGTGGTGAAATTTCATAAATATAGCGATGTGAGAGCTACGCCTTTTTGCGAGCACTTTGGCATTTGCGGAGGCTGCAAATGGCAAAACCTCCCTTATGAAGAGCAGATACGCGCCAAGCAGAAACAGGTGTACGATCAGCTTCATCGTATTGGCAAAATAGAGTTGCCGGAGTTTATGCCTATACTTGGTTCTGTGAAGACAAAGGAGTATCGTAACAAGCTCGACTACGGATGTTGCAATAAGCGCTGGCTGACCAGAGAAGAGGTGGCTGCAGGAACAAAGTATGAACAGATGAATGGTATAGGTTTTCACATCACTGGTGCTTTCGACAAGATATATCCTATCGAGAAATGCAGGCTCATGGATGATTTGCATAATGACATCCGTAATTCGATACGTGACTATGCGTATGAGCACAACTTGTCATTCTTTGATCTTCGTCAGCAAGTAGGACTTTTGCGTGATATAATAATAAGGTGTAGCAATTCTGGTGAATGGATGGTTATACTCCAGTATCATTTTGACCACACATCAGGAGAGGCACTTGCAGAGAGCAAAAGCCAGGCTATGGATCTTCTGCAGTTTGTTGCGGATAAATTTCCTCAGATTACTTCACTCATGTGGCTCGACAATCAGAAATGCAATGACACGATTGGCGATCAGGAAATTCATCTTTTCAAGGGGAATGATCACATATTCCTGTTGATGGAAGACTTGAAGTTTAAGGTAGGACCAAAGTCATTCTATCAGACGAATACGGAGCAGGCTTATCATCTCTATAGTGTAGCTCGCAAGTTTGCAGGACTAACAGGGGCAGAAGTTGTGTACGACCTTTATACTGGCACTGGTACCATTGCCAATTTCGTAGCTCGTCAGGCGAGCAAAGTCGTAGGTATAGAGTATGTTCCAGAAGCCATCGAAGATGCTAAAATCAATTCTCAGGTAAATGAAATTGACAATACGGACTTCTATGCTGGCGATATGAAGGATATTCTTACAGATGATTTTATTGCAGAACATGGTCAGCCTGACGTGATAATAACCGACCCACCACGCGCAGGAATGCATCAGGATGTGGTTAATACCATTCTTCGTGCGCATCCTAAGCGTATAGTCTATGTGAGTTGCAATCCTGCTACTCAAGCTCGTGACTTGCAACTATTAGATTGCGATTATAAGGTAGAGGCTGTTCAGCCTGTAGATATGTTCCCTCATACTCCTCATGTGGAGAATGTTGTATTGCTTTCAGCTCGCAAATAGAATATTAGTTGAATGCAAAAAAAATAGGACAATACTTCGTCCGTCGATTTCTTTCTGCTGTTTGACAAAGTGCAAACAACTATTACGTGACGAAATATGGAACAGGAACACATACTATCACTAATATTTCAGCGACTATCCGTCCAGTCCAAGTTAGGATTAGACAGATAGTCGCTGAAATTATTCTACAAGAGTTCTTTCCTCGATTGATTAGATATAAGCAAAACAAAAAAGCACCTAATGACACAGTTAAAGTCACAGTGCTTTGTGGCAAATCCTGAAAGCATAGCTTTTACCACCCAATAACTATGCTTTTACCACCCAATAACTATGCTTTTACACT
>SAMEA3663084__coassemble_1046_pt1 | contig 9232 bp, 7 predicted proteins | sample SAMEA3663084__metabat2_high_PE_017 | metagenome-assembled genome bin SAMEA3663084 (sample SAMEA3663084) | pig gut metagenome | biome: pig gut; feature: pig-associated habitat; material: faeces | place: France | collected 2012
GTGGAAGGTGCGAAAGGATGACATGAGTCATCGAGACCCTTGAGGTAACGAGCGTATCCAGCGAGTACAAGAGGGATAAGTATGAGGTTGCTCATGTCGAGGTGACGCGCGATATACTTCTTGATGGTCTCGCCAAAGCGGATAGGGAGCTTCTGACTGGTGTCGGTGGCGATACGCTGCGGAGCGTCAGGCATAAACGGATTAGGCAGTCGCTTATTGATGACAGTGCCGATAAACTCATAAGGATTGAGCACGCCAGGGTCTGTCACCACAGGCATAGCCTCGATATATCCTATCTTCTGGATGAAAGCGCGGAGGTCAGGGTCAGCCATTTCAGCGGAGATAAGCGTATAGCCGAGCATACATCCATAGATGGACATGGCGGTGTGGAGAGGGTTGAGGCAAGTGGTCACTTCATGGTCTCCACCTCATCTACGGTCTTGCGGGTGGTATAGAGGGCACCTCCCAGTTCGAGAGGCGGACGACCATTGGTGTAATCATCCTCACAGACGAGATACTGCACTTCCTCCGCATTGACGAAAGGCGCGGTGAAAGTATGCTTCTCGGTGATGATGGTGCTGTTGTCCTCAAATCCATCCTCTGCCAGCATAGCCTGTACTTTCTCATGTGGACGTGGCGTAATCTTGTCGATCATAGACCAAGGGTAGGAAATCTTGCTGTCGTCATTGACGTAATCGAGGAATCCTGCCTCCACGATGCCGTCCTTAGTCCATTGTTCGGCATAAGCCTTGACACCTTTCTTGACGTGGTCGCCATTGTGAGAGCAGTTGTCAGTGGATTGGAGAGTGAGCGGAAGTTTGCCAGCCTTGTATCTCTCATAGAGCAGTGCGGTGAGCTTTCCCATAGCAAAGACAGCATCGAGACCGCGCTGGAGGTCAGTTTCATTATAAGAATATCCTTTCTCGGTGATGGTGAAAGTGACCATCTGCAGGCTCGGAGCCTGGAATATCTGCACGAGTCGAGCCCAGTCGTCAGCAAACTGCTTGTCCGCTTTCAGACTTTCCGTCACGGATGCAATCACCTTTTTCTCTATAGTGCCGTTGGACTGCAGGCTAACGAGAAGTGAGAGATTATGGTAAGGGCGGTAAGCCTTGTCTATTATTTCGTAGTCGAAGCTCTCAGCCACTATTACTCCGCGGTCGTATTTGCCGGTATTGAGGGCGTCATTGAGGATAGCGGCAGGGAAAGCGCGGAAGATGTTTCCAGCTCCGAAGTGAATCCAGGTAGGCTTGTCGTGGGTCTTTTTAGCCACAGCATTGATGTCAAATCGTGGAAGTTGGTAGCCTTTAGCTTCCCATTCGGCAGCGTTGAGGTTGCCTGAGATGATGTCGTTTAGTTTCATAGATTATTGTTTGTTTATTGGATATTATCGATTGTGTAGAAGGCTGATGAATACATTGTTAGTGTAGGAATAAAAGCCAATTGCAAAATTACAAAGAATATCTGAACTGGCAAAGGATGTACTTTCTAAAATGTAACATAAAGTTTTTTTTTTGTTACATAATAGATTCTTTAGATAATAGGTAATAGATAATAGTTAATAGGAGATTAGTATCTCCTTTCCTGCGTCATCAAGTCGATGGGAAACCATCCCAATAAGATTAGGCTGGAAGCCTATACCGAGCGAAGCGAGAGTAACCCGGGACGAAGTCTCGGGATATATGAAGACGCAAAAAAAGCAGTCTGGAAGACAGTACCTTATTGATTTATTTCTCTTTGGTACTGTCTTACAGACAGCCGTCAATCATTTCTTTATCCTTCCCGAGACTACGTCCCGGGTTACTCTCGCTTCGCTCGGTACTGTCTTCCAGACAGACTGACTGGACAAAAAAATAAATATCAATAGATAAAAATGTTGTTTTGTTGTTTACTTGAGAGTTGGTACTGTCTTCCAGACAGCTGCCTACTTCATGTTTGTAATCCCGAGACTACGTCCCGGGTTACTCTCGCTTCGCTCGGTACTGTCTTCCAGACAGACTGACTGACTGGACAAAAAATAAATATCAATAGATAAAAATGTTGTTTTGTCGATTTGTTGTTTTGTCGATTTGTTGTTTTGTCGATTGCCAATACTAACAACTAAACCACAAAACAACAAAACAACAAAACAACAAACCTATATTGATTGTTCTCATATACGAAAAAAAGCAGAACATACTGGAAAGCTTTTGCATTCCCAGCGGATTCTGCTTTATGTGGTTTATGAGCGAGACGGACGGTCAGTGCAAGAATTGCAGACCATGAGAGTCCTGCTGCCCAGTATGTTTTCTTATACAGGAGACAGCTTACTTCTCCTCTGCATCAATAGCCTTAATCTTCTGACGTACAAGGTCGAGGTCGTCACGGAGACGCTCCATCTTGCGGTTCATCTCATCGATGAGGGAATTACCCTTCTTACTTGTAGCAGAGAGGAAGGTGAGATTGTTCTCATAAGTCTGCAACTCCTGCTTCAACTGGTCGTAGCGACGGGTGAGACGTGAACGCTCATCGCTGACTGCATTCTCTCCACGCTGAACTACGTCACGAAGTCCACTCTTGAACTTGTCAAGGCGACGGCGGGCATTGCTGCTATGAAGCTTCTTGTAGAGCACATCGAGCACGTCATGATACTCGCGGAAGAGAGCGTCCTTCTCACGGTATGGCACATGACCAACGGCGTTATATTCGCCAATCAACTGCTGCATCTTCAGCTGCAATCCTTCTACTTCAGCCTCTGCGAGCTCCTTGAGCTGAGCCACGATACCGCGCTTCTTCTCCAAGTTATCATTCTCTTCATGACGCTGTCCTGCTCCTGCTGCATTGCGTGCCTCGAAGAACTTATTGCATGCACCGAGGAAATCATTCCAAAGCTGGTCACCGAGCTTGCGTGGCACCATACCTATCTTCTTCCAGTCCTTCTGCAACTGGATAAGTTTGTCGCTTGTAGCCTTCCAATCCGTAGAGTCAGCGAGCGACTGTGCTTCAGCTACGAGTGCCTGCTTCTTCTCGATATTTTCGTTATAACGATCCTTTACTTCCTTGAAGAATGCTTTCTTTGCATTGAAGAATACATCGCATGAATTGCGGAAACGCTCGAATATCTTCACATTCATCTTCTGTGGAGCAAAACCGATGGTCTTCCATTCAGCCTGAAGGTCGATAATCTGCTTTGACTTCTCCTCCCATTCAGCAGCTGTCTTAGGTGCTTCAGCGGTGATAGCCTCCACCTTTTCGCAGATGGCTTCCTTCTTCTTGAGATTGTCTTCCTCCTGTGCGTGGATAGCTTCGAAGTGTGCAGCGTGCTTACGATTGATGACAGTGCTTGCCTGCTTGAATCTGGTCCATATTTCCTCACGCTTCTCTTTCTCTACAGGTCCGATCTCACGATACTGATTATGGAGCTCCTGCAACTGATGGAAAGCGCTGATGACGTCCTCTTCTTCAGCGAGCTTCTCAGCAATCTCGCAGAGGGCTGTCTTCATCTCAAGGTTCTTCTTGAAGTCGTACTCACGTGCCTCGATATTGAGCTTGAGCAGGTCATAGAACTGCTCTGTGACGAGTTGGTAGTTCTTCCAGAGGTCAGTAGCGTTTTCTGCCGGAACAGCCTTTATCTCCTTCCATTCCTGCTGGAGGTTTTTGACTTCCTGATAGGCATTGTTAGCCTCTTCCGGGGATGAAGCGAGCGTCTTGATGCGCTCAATGATCTCGAGCTTGCGCTTGAGGTTCTTCTGCTTTTCTTCCTCCTGTGCGAGGAATGCTTGCTGGCGTTTTTCACGAATGAGAGCCATTTCGGCTTTGAATGCCTGCTCTGTCTCGTCAGGTGTCACAACATACTGCATTGGGTCACCTCCAGCTTCGAGGAAGGCTTTCTGCTGTGCTTCGCGCTCAGCATTGAGCAATGAGTAGAATGCCACTTTGAGGTGGTCTATCTCCTGCTTGCTTGGGTTTTCTTCCTTTGAGAGTTCCTTAACGCGGTCGAGCACCTCCTGCTTATTGGCATAGATGCGCTTTTCTTCTACTTGAGAGTCCATCATTTTTCTGTTTTTGAGTAATGATTCGATGTTCACAAATTCTTATACGTGCTTTTTCTTCTTTTAAGAATGCACAAAATAGTATGCAAATTTATCTAAAATAAATGAAACTGCAAAAGAAATGTTTGATTTTTTTGTGTTAGTGACGGTGAAAAAATAAATTGGTATGATTTGAGCCTCATATTTTTGAGATATTTTCTTCACTCGAAAAGGGAGTATAGCGGGCTATATGACCGATGAGAGGGAAGAAAATAGCCAAAAAGATGAGGTTGAGAACAAATTGATATTGTACATTTTTCCCTCAAATCGTACCAAGTTATTTTTTTACCGTCACTTATTAGGTAGATATATCGGAAAAACAGGAGAACAGTCGTGGATTTTGAGCATTTTTGGATGCTTATGACGTGACCATTCTCCTGTTTGTAATATTTATCGTATTATTTCTAAATCAAATGCTTAAACCTCAGGAACCACCACGAACCGACGGAGACGAATACGGATATGATAATGGCTATAAGGAATCCGAAGGAGGATGTCTCCATGCCATTGATGAGGTTCATACCGAAAAGCGAGGATATGAGCGTAGGAAACATGAGGATGATACTGACGGAGGTAAGCGTACGCATCACGGTATTCATGTTATTATTGATGATGCCTCGATAGGTCTCCATCGTGGAATCAAGAATTTCCGAATAGATACGCGCCGTCTCTCGCGCCTGACTCATCTCGATGTTTACGTCCTCGATGAGGTCAGCATCAAGTTCATCAATCTGCAGTTTGAACTTCAGTTTGAGCAAAAGCGTCTCATTACCACGAATTGACGTGATGAAATATGTCAGAGAGTCCTGCAGACGTGAAAGTCCGATAAGGCTCTCATTGTTCACGTTATGATCCATATCACGCTTTGCTTTGTCTATAAGGGTATTGATTTGCTTGAGACGTTTCAGATACCATATCGAACTGGAGAGGAACATACGGAATATCATATCCACATAATCGACGAAACCTTCTCCACGACGTTGCTGATAACTGACAAAGTCTATCATCATATTTGTCTCAAAATAGCATACTGTGATAGTGACATCACGCTTGTGTATGATACCAAGAGGCACGGTGGTATATGGCGTACGGGAACGTATCTCCTTGACATAAGGAATACGCAGGATGACAAGCATCCATCCGTCGTCGTACTCATAACGCGCTCTCTCATCGGCATCGGCGATGTCGGAGAAGAAATAGTCAGGGATGTGGAATTCTTCCTGTAAGTTCAGGCATTCCTCTTCTGTAGGACACGTAATCTGTGTCCAACAATTTGGCTCCCACTCATTCAGCATGTGGATGCCTTTATTGGTGTTCCAATACGTCTTCATTGTCGCTGATTCTCTTTTAGAAAGGCTGCATACTAATATATTAAGGTATGAGAATCAGCCATAATGACTTTTTCTCACGCCTACATTTTCTCAGTATCAGTCGAATGATAATCGTCCATGTTTTTGTGAATAAAATTTTGAATTCTGTAAGTGCCTATAGTATTTAGCGATGCAAAAGTAATAAAAATAATCGGTTTAATGGGAATTCTTATGAAAAAAATTTCATTTTCTCAGAAAAAAACTTTAATTTTGCATCTTATAAGTAGGTAATCAAAATTATTTTTAATGAGTAGATAATAATATTTGTTTTTCAATAATTCTGATTACCTACTTTATGTGGGGAATTATATACCCTTTTATATCATACATATATAATAATAGATTATGGCATCAGAAAACAATAACATCACTGAAGAGAAGAAAAGTCTCAATTTCATAGAGGCAAAAGTGGAAAAAGACCTCGCTGAAGGCAAAAACGGAGGAAGAATACAGACTCGTTTCCCACCAGAACCTAACGGATACCTGCATATCGGACACGCTAAGGCTATCGCTATCGATTTCGGTATCGCTCAGAAATATGGCGGAGTATGTAACCTCAGAATGGACGACACCAACCCACAAAAGGAAGATACTGAATACGTAGAAGCCATCAAGCGCGACATCGAATGGCTCGGATTTAAATGGGGAAACATCTTATATGCTTCCGACTACTTCCAGAAATTGTGGAACCTCGCTGTGGAACTCATCAAGCGTGGCAAAGCTTACGTGGACGAACAGACCGCTGAGCAGATTGCCGCACAGAAAGGTACGCCTACACAGCCTGGACAGAACTCTCCTTATCGCGACCGTCCTGTAGAGGAAAGCTTGCGCCTCTTCGAAGAGATGAACTCTGGAAATATGGAGCCTGGCAAGATGGTGCTTCGAGCTAAGATAGATATGGCAAGCGATAATATGCACTTCCGCGATCCTATCATGTATCGTGTGCTCAATATGCCTCACTGGCGTACTGGCAACAAGTGGAACGCTTACCCTATGTACGACTATACTCACGGTCAGTGCGACTATTGGGAAGGTGTCACACACTCACTCTGTACACTCGAATTTGTCAGTCATCGTCCGCTCTATGACCTCTTCGTAGATTGGGCTAAGGAAGTAGCTGGCGACGATAAGCCTCTCGATGACAACCGCCCAAGACAGACTGAATTCAACAAGCTCAACCTCACTCATATCCTTCTCTCCAAGCGCAACTTGCTCATGCTCGTAAAGGAAGGTGTCACTGCTGGTTGGGATGACCCTCGTATGCCTACTATCTCTGGCTTCCGCAGACGTGGATACAGTCCTGAAGGCATCGTGAATTTCATCAATAAAATCGGTTATACCACTTTCGATGCGCTCAACGAGATGGCTCTCATGGAGAGCGCTGTGCGTGAAGACCTCAACTCTCGCGCTACTCGTGTAAGTGCTGTGCTTGACCCTATCAAACTGGTTATCACTAATTATCCAGAAGGCAAGACAGAGCAGCTTACTGCCATCAATAACCCTGAAGATGAAAATAGCGCTACTCACGAGATTACATTCTCACGCGAACTCTGGATTGAGCGCGATGACTTCATGGAGGATGCTCCTAAGAAGTTCTTCCGACTCGGTCCTGGCAAGCAGGTAAGACTCAAGAATGCGTATATCATACAGTGCTCTGAGAACCCAGAGGAGTGCATAGTAAAGGATGCTGACGGCAATATCGTGGAGATTCATGCTGAATATATCCCTGAGACCAAGACCGGAGAGGCTAATTCCAACATGAAGATTAAGGGCAAGACCATACACTGGGTTAGCACTCAGCACTGTCTTGAGGCAGAAGTACGCAATTATGACCGTCTCTGGATGGTGGAAAATCCTCGCGACGAGGTGGCTGCTTACTCTAAATCACAGGGTAAGGAGCGCATCGACATCGAGGATATGCGCAAGTTTATCAATCCTAATTCTCTTGAGGTGAAAAAGGCTTACGTAGAGTCTTGGCTCGTAAATGCCAAACCGCTCGACTATCTTCAGTTCCAGCGTATCGGCTATTACAACGTAGATACCGACTCTACTCCTGAACACCTCGTATTCAACAAGACCGTTGGTCTTAAAGATACTTGGAAGAAGAACTAATGATTCCTGCAGAATTTCAGAAATACATACGAAGCAAAGAATTCAAAGACCTGCTGGCAAAATACCAGCAGGCTTCTTTGAATGGTGAAGATATTTTCATCGATGAAGACGATCTCCTTGACATTGCTGAATACTACCACGTAAAAGGCAACGCTGACGAGGCTGAAAAGGTGACAGACTATATGCTGAGAATCTTTCCAGACAATACTAAAGCTCTGGTTTTCAAAGCAAGACGCGCTGTCATAATGGGTGACGTGGATAAGGCTGAATATTATTCCGACCTTATTACTGGTGATGAAATGACCGATGTAGTTTATCTGCGTGCAGAAATAATGGTGTGCAGAGAGAAAGTGAAAGAGGCTGACAATTATCTCGAAAAGCATTATGAGACTTTGCCAGAAGAGGATTTCGATGGAGAAACTACATCCCTCAGTATCTACGATGAAGAAGATGAGGAGGATGATGTAGTAACAAGAAGCGACTATGCTCTCGATATCGCAATGATGTTCTGCGACCACGGAGAATGGGAACTTTCGGAAAAATGGCTCAACAGAGTGAAAGATCCTGAACTAATAGACATAGGAGACTACCTCGAAATCAAGGCTATCCTGCTCACTGCACAGGAAAAATACAAGGAAGCAGAACCTATTTGGAATAAATACATCGACCTCGATGCTTATTCTTTAAGAGCTTGGTTGCAATTATCTCAATGTCAATTCCATACAGGACAAAGTCAGGAAGCAATACAAAGTGCTGAGTATGCCATTGCTATCGCTCCAGATGTTCCGGAAGCTTATATAGTGAAAGGCAACAGCCTTTTTTCTCTTGGAGACAACGAAGGGGCACTGGAATGTTTCAAGAAACTACTCGAATTATGTCCGAATGACATTCAGGGCGAATTGCTTATTTCCTCCGTACTCTTCACTATGGAAAGATACGAAGAAGGATATGAACACATTGTCACTGCAATATCACAGATGGAAGATGCTGACTTCAATGATATTCCCGAGATTGCACAGAGCGAAATCTATAAGCAGGCGGCTTATCTTTGCACGGCTATGGGGAAAAAAGACGAGGCTCTGCAATATGCTGACAAAATATTACTCTCTGGGTTGAACGAAGAGAAAAGCAAATTGCTCAAAGCTGGCATCTATTTAGAAAACCGTCAGACTGCTCCTGCTTTCGAAATTTTATCTGAAGTGCTGAAAGACTCAAATCATGACCCAAAGATGTATATCACTATTGGATGTATGCTCGTTGATTCTGGACTGATGGAGACTGGCTATGAAATGCTTACACAAACGTATAACATATTGGATAAGAACGACATCGATTGCAACTTTGGATATGAGCGCTTGGCGTATGCCGCTCTTGTCATAGGCAAATACGATGATTTCCTGTCTGCATTGGAAAAGAGTATTTCCTTTAACCCTACAGAGACAGTGTCAATATTCAGCAGTCTTTTTCCGGAAAATATGCCTATATCCGAGTATCTTGAATATGCCAAAACTCACGAAATCAAGGATAACAGATACTCAAAAGACGCATAATACAATCCATTCCCGCACCTCGTGTCCTCTGAATTAGAATAAACAAGAGCAAGAAACCATTCCAGCCGCGTTACCGGAAGTATTTAACAACAGTTCGCCATTGTGCCAGCCGCGTTACCGGAAGTATTTA
>SAMEA3663084__coassemble_1205_pt1 | contig 8430 bp, 10 predicted proteins | sample SAMEA3663084__metabat2_high_PE_017 | metagenome-assembled genome bin SAMEA3663084 (sample SAMEA3663084) | pig gut metagenome | biome: pig gut; feature: pig-associated habitat; material: faeces | place: France | collected 2012
AAACTTTTATTCATGTTCCAAAAATCAATGTCATCAAAATAATGGAGCGGTCAGGAAATTTCTATAAGGCAATACGGTTGGGATATATACTTATCTCCATTCTTATCGGATGTATGGCATATAATAGCCTCTATGAATGGCAGGAGATAGAAGCATTAGAACTTGGCAATAAAAAAATAGACGAGCTCCGAAAAGAAATAAACAATATCAATATTCAAATGATAAAATTTTCTCTATTGGGTGAAACAATACTGGAATGGAACGATAAAGATATCGAGCATTACCATGCACGGCGTATGGCAATGGACAGTATGCTCTGCCGTTTCAGTACTTATTACAATAGAAAAAGTAGCTACCATCATTTAACCCAAATCGGTCATTAGAGCCCAAACAACACAATAGCAAGAATTTTTGAACATTGTGGTCTAATGAACCGATTTGGGTTTAAAACCTTATTTTTAGGTATTGCCAAAGTCGTAACATTATTGTATCTTTGCATTATCTTTGTATCATTATAAATAAAAGTAAATTATGAAAGCAACAACAATATTGATTATCGGCCTCCTATTGCCGCTATTAGGCACAATGATTGGTTCAGCATTCGTATTCATGATGAAAAAAAAAATTGTAGTAATGGGATAGTAATATAGTATATGAATAAAAAAATCAACATCCAACACTACTTCTCTCCATGTGGCGAGCTTGTCCTGGCTTCTTATGCTGATAAACTATGCCTTTGCGATTGGAGCGATAATCCATGTACTGAGCGTAATAAACTTCGACTTGAGAGATATTTTAAAGCCTCTTTCAAGACCGAGACCTCCTCTGTCTTGGAAGAAGCCAAAAGACAACTTGATGGATACTTCGCAGGCAATCGCAAGGCTTTCACTATTCCGTTGCATTTGGTAGGCACGGATTTTCAACAGCAAACATGGAACGAATTGCTGAATATTCCATACGGAGCGACAACAAGTTATAAGGAAATAGCTCAAAACATCGGCAAACCTAAAGCTGTAAGAGCCGTGGCAGGAGCAATAGGAGCCAACGGCATCAGCATTCTAATCCCTTGTCATCGTGTCATAGGTAGCGATAAATCCCTTACTGGCTATGCAGGAGGATTGAAGGCTAAGAAAATGTTGCTGCAAATAGAGACGCAAATAAAATAAAAATCATTACCTTTGCATCTGTAAACAACATAACATATAGGACGACTTGGTAGTTATTTCAATGCCTGTATATGCTGGTCGTGTGCCAGCTCTTGCCGTTGAAAGACTAAAGGGTATAAAGACAAGTGGAGTCAAGTGCGTTATTGTTGCAATATATGGCAATAGAGCTTACGAAGATGCTTTGGTTGAAATGCAGGATGTAGCTACAGAAAGGAGAATGAACTTTTCATATAATAAAAACATAAAGCAATGAATCAGTTTATAAGAAAGCCAAAATCATGGGCAACATTATCGCTCATGCTAATCATATTTTCCTTGTTTTGCCTAACATCATGCAAGGTAGCAAAAGATGTAGCAAAAGAATCGCTAATAGAATCTATTACCGACCCTAAAACAGGCACCCAAGTATTCGTAAAAGATTACGATACTGACCCTTATGCTATAAATGTTGGAAAAATTATTAAAGCAAGAAAGAAAGCGAAAAAGAAAAAGACATACTAACCCACTATCACAAATAAAACAAGGAGATTAGGCTGGAAGCCTATACCGAGCAGAGCGAGAGTAACCCGGGACGAAGTCTCGGGATTATAAATAAGGAGGGGACAGCTGTCTGGAAGACAGTACCAACCGACTACCAACAACCAATAACCCAAAACCAACAACCGACAACCAACAACCGACAACCGACAACCAATAACATAAAAAATAATAGCTAAGCACTGCATAACAGTCGCTTAGCTATTATCTTATGTACCCAGAGCGGGGGTCGAACCCGCACGCCTTTCAGCATCGGTGTTTGAGACCGACTTGTCTACCGATTCCAACATCTGGGCTTGTCTTTTGACAATTTCGGGTGCAAAGGTAAGGTTTTTTTTCCGTTTTTCCAAATAAAAATCGAAAAAACAATGACTTACCACCCTTTTTTCGTAACTTTGCACACCCAAAAACTTCATTTGATATGAAGAATCTTTGAAATGAAGAATGAAGAATGAAGAATGAAGAATATGAGTTAGTCTTGTTTGCTTGAGAAACTCCACTAAGAAACTCAAAGCGAAGAACGTAATCCGAATTCTTCATTCTTCATTCATCATTCTTCATTTAACGATTTCTTCATTTATAATATATAAGACTATATGAACGATATTATCCTAAAAATAGACCACGTAAGCAAGGCTTTCGGAAAGAAGGTGGTGCTCAAAGACGCTTCTATTTCTATCCGTAAGGGTGAGTTTGTCACTCTTCTCGGACCTTCTGGATGCGGCAAGACGACACTGCTGAGAATGATTGCCGGCTTTGAACTTCCTACTTCTGGACAGATTCTGCTGGAAGGCAAGGATATTACCCCGTTGCCTCCTTACCAGCGTCCGATGAATACTGTGTTTCAGAAATATGCGCTTTTCCCTCATCTCTCTGTATATGACAACATTGCTTTCGGACTGAAATTGAAGAAAAAGAGCGAGGACGAGATTGACCAGAAGGTGCTTACTGCGCTCAAGATGGTGTCTATGACTGACTATGAGGAGCGTGATGTCAATTCTCTCTCTGGCGGTCAGCAGCAGCGTGTCGCTATTGCGCGTGCTATTGTCAATGAGCCTCAGGTGCTGCTGCTCGATGAACCGCTCTCTGCTCTTGATGCCAAGATGCGCAAGGATATGCAGATGGAGCTGAGGGAGATGCACGAAAGGCTGGGTATCACTTTTATCTTCGTCACTCACGATCAGGAGGAGGCTCTGACTTTGTCTGACACTGTGGTGGTGATGAATGATGGTGTGGTGCAGCAGATTGGCACTCCTCAGGATATTTATAATGAGCCTGCCAACCCTTTTGTGGCTGATTTTATCGGCGAGAGCAATATCTTCAATGGTGAGATGCACGCTGATTACTCAGTGAGGTTTATGGATAAGGACTTCAAATGCGTCGATACTATTCCTGGGAAGCAGGAGGTGGACGTGGTGATTCGTCCGGAGGATATCATGATTCACACTGAGCCTGAGCAAGGTCAGTGGCGTGGTAAACTGCGTTCCTGCATCTTCCAGGGTGTGCATTATGAGATGTTCTTCGATACTCCTGACGGCTATGAGATACAGGTGCAGAACTATAACGCTTACGAGGTGGGCAAAGACTATGGCATGAGCGTGATGCCTGAGGGTATCCACGTGATGCCTGCTGAGCATCTATGCAACAGCATCCGTGCTACTGTGGTGGATTCTGACCATATTGATATGCTCGACACTCGCTTCCTCTGCTCCCAGCACTGCCATCAGGCTGGCGATGAGGTGACTGCTGATTTCGGTTTCGACATCGAGCTGACTGACAATCCTGAGGACGGCATGACTAGTGGCATCATCACTTTCATCCTTTATAAGGGTAATCACTATCATCTCACCGTGGAAACGGAAAGCCACGAGAAATTGTTTGTCGATACCACTGACGTATGGGAAGACTTTGATGAGGTGGGTATTAAGATATTGCCTCAGCAGATAGAGGTGAAATAAATGAAGAATGTAGAATGAAGAATGAAGAATAGGAGTTACCTTTTCTTCTTTATTGAAAAGTGAATAGTGAAAAGTGAATAGTGAAAAATCGCGCTGACGCAGTTATCAAATGAAGAATTACGAACAAAAAAAGTCCCGCTGGGCGTTGCCATACGTCATTTTCATGACTATCTTTGTGGTACTGCCGCTGGTACTCGTCATATATTACGCTTTTATAGACGAAAACGGACACTTCACTCTGAGAAACTTTGAGAAGTTTTTTCTGCAGACAGAGTCGGTCAATACTCTCGTCTATTCCATTGGCATAGCTATGCTAACCACGCTTATCACCCTCGTCATCTCTTATCCTGCCGCCCTCTTCATGGCAAGCAAGGACTTGAAGACGCCGAGAGTGATGGCTGTATTGTTTATCCTCCCGATGTGGATAAATATGCTTCTGCGCACTCTCGCCATCGTGGCGCTGTTCGATTTCTTTGCTTTACCGCTCAATGAGACGGCATTGCTGTTCGGACTTGTATATAATTTTCTCCCTTTTATGCTGTTTCCTATCTACAACACGCTGCAGAAGATGGACCGCAGCCTTATCGAAGCGGCGCAGGACCTCGGCGCTAACCAGTGGCAAGTGTTTCGCGACGTGGTGCTGCCGCTGTCCATGCCTGGCGTTTACTCTGGCATAGTGATGGTGTTCCTGCCTACGGTCAGCACCTTCGCTGTGGCTGAATTGCTGACGATGAATAATATCAAGCTCTTCGGTACTACGATTCAGGAGAACATCAATTCCGGCGTGATGCTCAATTATGGTGCGGCTCTGTCGCTCATATTGCTCATATTGATATGCGCTACAAGTTTCTTCGGTGATAAAGAGGAAAAGGAAGGAGGCAAAGCATGATCAGACTAAGACAAACGAAATGGAAGCAGATGGCGGCTAATCTCTACCTCTATCTCGTGCTCGTGTTTCTCTATGCGCCGATAGCTGTCATTATCATCTATAGTTTTACGGAGTCGAAAGTGCTGGGCAACTGGACTGGATTCTCCACCGGACTCTACCAGAATCTCTTCTCCGGGCATTCCCAGGGCGCCACTACCCTGTATTCTGCACTCATCAATACGGTCATAATAGCTGTCATTTCAGCCACTGCCGCCACGATTATGGGCACTGTAGCGGCTATAGGAATCCACAATATGCGAGGAGCAAAGCGTCGGGCTGTGACGTTTCTCAATGATATTCCGATGATCAATCCTGACATCATCACTGGTATTTCCATCTTCCTGCTCTTCGTATTCCTTGGTATAAGCAGGGGAATGTTCACCGTCATCTGTGCTCATATCGCCTTTTGCACGCCTTATGTGGTGCTCTCTGTCATGCCGCGACTGACTAAGATGAATCCTAATATCTACGAGGCGGCTCTCGATCTCGGTGCTACTCCTATGCAGGCACTGCGTAAGGTGATGGTTCCAGAGCTGTTGCCAGGCATGATAAGTGGCTTTATCCTCTCCCTCACCATGTCTATCGACGACTTTGCCGTGACATTCTTCACCAAAGGCAGCGACGGACTTGAGACTCTCTCCACCTACATCTACTCTGATGCCAGGAAGGGCGGACTGACTCCAGAGCTGCGTCCTCTCTCCGCCTTGATCTTCATCACCATCCTGCTGCTGCTGATAGTGGTGAATATTCGTGCCAACAGGAAAGCTCCAAAGCCTCGATTCAAGAATAATAGATAGTTGTTGTTTTGTTGTTTTGTTGTTTTGTTGTTTTGTTGTTTTGTTGTTTTGTGATTTTGTTGAATGTATAAACAATGCAATCAACCAGACAACAAAACAACCAGACAACAAAACAACCAGACAACAATTCTAAATAAATGAATATATAATATGGTAGATAACAATAAACCACATTTTGTCACATCCAAAAATTTCTATGGTGACAAGGATTACATAGAATGGTTGTGTGAAATCAAAAGTCGCTATCAGAAAGTGCAAAGTCGTGTGGCTTTGCAAGCCAACTATGGAGCTTTAGAGTTTAATTGGCTCTTAGGACGTGATATCGTACAAAAAAAAGCAGAAGCAAGATGGGGTTCAGGTGTTGTAAACCAACTTAGTCTTGACCTTAGAGATGCTTATCCAGAAGTAAAAGGATTCTCATCTCGCAACCTCTATTATATGAAGGAATGGTATGAGTTTTATATGGCGGATGATGACCACAAAACAATTTTGCACCAACTTGGTGCAAAATTACAAGAAGCTGAAAATCAAAACCCTATAAAATTGCACCAACTTGGTGCAGAAATCATTTCTCCAAATAAAATCACCTCCATTATAGACAATGGAGGTATGCCTCCTATCTTCGGAATTGTACCTTGGAAACATCATCTGTTACTCGTATCCAAATGTAAATCTATCGAAGAAGCATTCTATTATATTGCACGAACAATAGATGAAGGTCTAAGTAAACGGGAACTGGAAGATGTAGTAGAAAATGACGACTTCAATAAGCACGGAAAAGCTATAACAAACTTCAATTCACAGTTATCAGCCCAACAAAGCCAACTTGCTGCAAGCGTATTAAAAGACCCATACCGACTTGACTTCCTAATGCTGGAAAAAGGATATAATGAACACGATTTGGAGAACGCAATAGCAAGAGATATTACACGTTTCCTTCTTGAACTTGGTAATGGATTTACTTATGTAGGCAGACAACCAGAACTCATTGTCGGTGCTGACGGATATTTCCCCGACTTACTATTCTATCACATTCGACTACGTTGTTATGTTGTCATCGAACTAAAAGTTGTCGATTTCAAACCTGAGTTTGCAGGAAAATTAAATTTCTATGTAGCAGCATGCAATAAATTACTTTGTCAGCCAGGCGATAATCCTACCATTGGACTACTTCTATGTAAATCAAAAGACCAGACTAAGGTAGAATGGGCTTTCGACAGTATTCAAAACCCAATGGGAGTTGCTACATACGAGGGAATAAAAATCAAAGACAAACTGCCTTCCATTGAAGAATTGACCAAACGACTTAATATGGTAGAGCAAGAACTACGAGAGTACAAAGAACAAGATAATAAGTAGGTAATCAAAATTATTTTTAATGAATAGAGAATAAGAGATAGAAAACAGGAGGAATGAAAAAGCTAATATTAATGCTATGCCTGACCCTCTCTATAGCTGCTAATGCGATAGAGAGAGACGAGATACTGAAAGTATATAACTGGGCAGACTATATAGATGAGGAACTGATACCTGAGTTTGAGAAATGGTATCATGCACAGACTGGAAAGTATATCCACGTCAGTTACTCCACATTCGACATCAATGAGTCTATGCTCACTGAGATAGAAGTGGGCCATGAGGACTACGACGTGGTATGTCCATCGGAATATATCATCGAGAGAATGCTCCGAAAGGGACTTCTACAGCCCATCAACAAGCGATTGGTGCAATCTACAGGCACACCGATGTGGTATGACAATGTGGCTCCTTTTGCCGTGGAGAAATTCCAACAGATGGCTCCTAAAGACCAGCCTGGACTCAGAGTGAGCGACTATACCGTGGGATATATGTGGGGAACCACCGGCTTTATGTATAATAAGAAATACCTCAAAGCCTCTGACCTGCAGTCGTGGATGGCGCTCTTCAACCCTCGCTACATAGGGAAAATCCTCATGAAAGATGCTTTCCGCGACGTATATTCCTGCCTCGTATGCTTTGCCCGCTATGATGACATCAAGAAGAAGCGCGTCACTCGCGATGAACTCGTGGAGAATATCACGGATGAAAACATAGCTCTCGTGGAGAATCTCCTCAAGCGTGCCAAGCCTAACATCTTCGGATGGGAGGTGGACTTCGGTAAAGAGACGATGACCAAAGGCAAGGCTTGGGCCAACTTCACATGGAGCGGTGACGCTGCCTGGGCTATGGAAGAAGCCAAGGCAGCGGGCGTGGACCTGGGCTACGTAGTGCCAAAGGAAGGCAGCAACGTATGGTTTGACGGATGGGTGATACCTAAATACGCCAAGAATCCTGACGCAGCGTCTTATTTCATCGACTTCATGTGTAAGTCGGAGAATGCCATACGCAATATGGAAGCCATCGGTTACGTCTCTGTGATAGGCACTCCAGAAGTGCTGAAAGGCATGATAGAGCAATATAAGGAGCAGAATGCCGGCAGTCGCGACACCATTCCATGCCTCGATGCCAGTTATATGTTTGGTGAAAAAGCCACGCACGTGCCTCTCAATCCTGTCTATTATCCTGACAAGTCCGTCATAGAGCGCTGCGCCTTGATGCACGATTGCGCAGACAAGACAGAGGCAATGGTGGAGATGTGGAGCCGTGTGAAGGGTGATTCGCTCAATGTTCGCATGATAATCATCATCACCACAGTGCTTGCCGCCATCCTTATCACCGTCCTTTCACGCCGCTATCGTCGTCGCAAACACTTGCAGCGCCGCCGTCGTAGGTTGAAGAAGTTGAGGTAAACAGCCCTCCCCTGGAGGGGAAAAGTGAAGAGTGAAAAGTGAAAAGTGAAAAGTGAAGAGTGAAAAATCGCGCTGACGCGGTGGCGGTAACTAACTAACGTCAGCCGGTAACGCAGCTGACACAGGGGCGGTGTGTTTTGGGCAAGGTACTGTCTTCCAGACAGCTTTTCTTACTTCTCTTCTAATCCCGAGACTCCGTCCCGGGTTACTCTCGCTTCGCTCGGTATTGGCTTCCAGCCAAATCATGTAGGTTGTCTGGTTGTTTAGTTGTTTAGT
>SAMEA3663084__coassemble_1221_pt1 | contig 8353 bp, 2 predicted proteins | sample SAMEA3663084__metabat2_high_PE_017 | metagenome-assembled genome bin SAMEA3663084 (sample SAMEA3663084) | pig gut metagenome | biome: pig gut; feature: pig-associated habitat; material: faeces | place: France | collected 2012
GCTGGAGAGAAGATTACCTGATCGACCATCATTTCGATACCTGCGGTATTAAAGAGGTAGAACTTGTTCTCGCCGGCATTCAGCGTGGCGGTGATAGTATCCTTTCTCCATTCGTTTTTCTCTGTCTTTAAGAACTGCTTTCTCTGTACCGCTTCATCATTGATTCGGATTCTGACGTTGTCTGCCTTATGGGTGTTGCTGTAACGCACTGCAATACGGTATTCTCCACCCTTCTTTACTCGGAACACTCTTCTCAAAGCTCCAGTGTTTTTCGTGCCCATCACGACAAATCCATTGCCGGCATGACCGCGAACCCAGCGATAACTGCCGCCGTAAGGAAATTGCTCCATGCTCTGCACATTGCAGTTGTCCATATCTTCTGCCTCGATGATGAGGGTGCCGAAGTAATCTTTTGGCTGTACAGGCACTGGCAGAACGGCATTTGCCACTACGTCTGTCAAGCGGTCAGTAGCCTTGCCCTGGCACTCCACCTTCAGGTCAACAGGTCCATTGTGGCTGATAGTGAGAGTATAAATGCCTTTTGCCGCATCCCAGAAAGGGGTGACGGAAGCGGTAGCCTCAGCGCGTTTTGTCCATGAAATCTTAGGTTCGGCAGTGGCACCATTGATTACTATCTTGTCCTCCACATTCTTTAAGGTGTCCGAACGATAGTTGTTCAGATAGAAACAGATGCTGTCTGCATACTCCTTGACTAAGGCACTGCTCAGTTTTCCCCATGTGAGATCCATACTCTGACAGGTGTTGTAGAGCAGTGGCACATTGGCAGAAGCGGTGGTTTTGCTGTTGAGATAGGAGTAAGGAGTATATGTGACGAGCTGGTTGCGATAGCGAGAGACAAACAAATCGCCTGTGCTTACCTCTGGATAAGCCTCATTAAACTTTGCTGTCTTGTCGCTCAGCGAACGCCATACGCTGTTGCGCAGCGTCTTCTTCACCTTGGTCTGGATGCCGGAAGCCATGCTGGTGAGACATGGAGTCATAGGTATCGTGCCGTAACGTCCTGTCTTCTTGAGGTACAGGAAATTGTCCATCCATTGTCCGTTGTATCTATTGAACGGGTCTGTCTGCTTGTAAAGCCCGTCATAGAGGTCGCCCCATGTGGCATATTGTTCCTCTTCGTTGCCTGATTTCACGTCATTGACCAGGATTATCTTTGTCTTGTCGATAACTTCCTGCTGGGTAGGGATATAGAAAGTGCCGTCAATGACCTTGCGCCACATATCCATCCAGACGTTGCGGAAGCCTGGGAAGGTGCCCCAACGACGCACATTATACGTCTTGGTGCCATCCTTGACGGTGCCATCATAGAGGTTTTGGAAGTCTTCGGTCCAGATAAGTTCTGGTCCATCCCATACTGCGCCTCCATTCTGGCAGGTCTGTTCCATCACTGTGCCTATGCCGGCTGCATTAGGATATTTGCATTTATTCTCGCCTACAAGTTCTGACGTGGCGCCATTCCATCCGCAGTTGTCGTAGCGAACACCGTAATTACGGGTCAATCCTGCCACAAACGGACCGAACGTGACGCTCTCATTATTGTAGAAACATGAGGAAGTGGTGTATTTGTAGAGCCAAAGGATAGACTCTGGATAGTCCTTGCACGCTTGAAGGAGCTTTGCGTTGCGCTTCATCATGCCCACTGGGTTAAGATGGTGTGACCAAACATTGCCACAGAAACTGATTGTCAGGAAGCCTCCGTACTTATGATGCATCGGTACGAGGTTGGCAAACAACTCTATTCGATCGATTTCGGAACTGGAAAAGAGGTCGCCTGGATTGTTGAATCCCCAGAACTGCTCGGCAAAGTTCCATCCGAGGAAGTTGGGATATTTCTTGAAGAAGTATTCAAAAATCTCGAGGTCGTTGTCGTGGATGTGTGTGTGTCCACCGCTGGCGGGCTGGAGGGTGAACCACATATTGTTCATCTGACAGACTGTTGCCCATGACTTATACGTAGGAATGGCGTTCTGCGGACGCTGATGGATATTGAGTTCTGTGTCGTAAGCGCATGAGAGCGAGAGATTCATCACCACGTATGGCTTTATGTCATCAGGAATAAGGTCGATAATCTTTTGGGGATCAGCCTGATTCCACACGTCAACGTGGACGAGCCACATAGGATGCTGCGAGTCAACAGGACGGCGTTGCTGAGCTGATGCCAGCGTCGTCACCAAAATGAATATCAGGGTTAGTATAATATATTTTGACTTTTTCATTGTTTTTGTTTGTTATTTAAGTTATGATAACGCAGATATTGCCTCGTCAATGCGAGCAATCCTTTGATTATTTTCTCAGACTTTCCTTGCCTCCGAGATACTGCTGGCTGTAGCCTCCGAAGTCTATTATCACCTTTTCGAGGACTATGCGCGGGTCGTTAGGAGTGAAAGTGAGAGTGTAAGTGCCGTCTGCTGAAGAGCCGAGAGGCAACTCTATGACTTTCTCCACTACGCGACGAGCCACTGTAGGATAATATACGTTGTAGATATTCTCAGGATTCTCGTTGAGATTTCCGTTGAAATTGACGGTTTCCGGCTTGCCTCCATTGAGCGAAACGGTGTATGTCATTCCGCCCTTATTGAGGTAATCGAGGGTGGATTTGGTGATGATATGCACCTTGGCACGCACTGCATCGCGGGTATTATGCTCGTAGCGGAAGCGGTAAGTCAGAGTTCCTTCTCCGCTCTGGCGCGTCATTCCGCTGAGTGTTCTGCCCATAAATGGTATCTCCAGCCATTCTCCAGTGGCAGAAGTGTAATGCGCAGCCTCCATTGAGACATAGCCTCTGCCGTCTTCATCGAAGATATTCTTCACGTCATTTGCACGATATACCTTCGGCTGAGTGTCCTTCTTGAAGGCATCATTCCATGATGTGTAGCCGATATGCTTCTGTATCATCATGCCATTCCATTTGCCTCCTGCTATCTCCTTATTATATATAGCCATGAGTTGACCGTCACGCTGGAATGCTTTCTCGCATTTTTCTGCCCATTCATCCATAGCGGCATCGCCCTTCTGATGGAGAGCATGGTTCATAGCTTGGGCATAATACATCTGGTGAAGGGTGGACATGAGCTGCACTGGGAAGAGCACTGACTGGAAATATGCGTCCTTTGCAGCGGCTGGAATACGGCTGTACTGACTGAGAGCTTCTATCTCCAGCGACTTATATTGATCGACTACTTCCTCCCATTCGCATCCGCCTCCTATCTTGCCTGATGGCTGGAGCGAATAGGTCTTGGCGTCAAGCATCTCCGGAGTGCATCGTCCATTATACTTGCAGAGAAGATTGAAGATGCGGGAAGCTTCGTCAGCCTCTTTTTCTCCCACTATATCGAGGAAGAAACTGCGTATATGCGACATAGGAACCACTTTGCTGTCTGCCTTCATCTTGAGGTCATCATCCACGCCATTCCATGCAAGGTCGAGGAAGAGCTGTATAGGATATTCCATCGGTTTGAGGTCGCCGACATTGAGAATCCAAAGCTTGTCGATGCCATTATTGTATGCCAAGGCGAGCTGTTCCCACATATTCTGCACTGGAGTGACATTCAGGAGTTTGCTGTTGCGTGGCGCTCCGACGTAATCCACGTGGTAATAGAGTCCCCATCCGCCCTTACGCTGGCGCTCTTTCACAGTAGGCACACGGCGAACGTTGCCCCAGTTGTCGTCACAAAGGAGGATAGTGATGTCATCAGGCACTCTCATGCCGTCGTCATAATAGTCCTGCACCTCTTTATATAGTGCCCACATCTGCGGCACTTGGCTTGCTTTCTTGCCACGAGCCTTACTGATAAGCTTTCGCTGATTGGCAATGACGCTCTCCAGAAGCTTGACATTACGCTCCTCACTCATAGCCATATCACCATCGCCACGCATTCCTATGGTCACGATATCCTCGGTATTCTTGTTGCGTTCCACGCCTCCATACCAGAACTTATCGAGGTTTTCCTTGTTGGTGGCATAGTCCCAATTGCCTCCCTGCTCCCTGCGGCTTTTGAGATCCTGTGCGTCGGCGTTTGGATTGTCGGAGTGTCCGTGCCATTCTTTCTGCGAGCGGCACATCGGTTCGTGATGGCTTGTGCCTATCATGATGCCCATATCGTCGGCAGTCTTGCTGTTGAGTGGGTCGTCAGCATAGAATGCCCAGCCCCACATTGCAGGCCAAATATAGTTGCCTTTCAAGCGAAGAAGAAGTTCGAAGACCTTCTCGTAGAATTTATGTCCACCGTAATTGGTGCCGAATGTGTTCTTCACCCATGTGGTAAGGCATGGCGCTTCATCATTGAGGAATATGCCTCTATAGCGCACAGCCGGCTCTCCGTCGGTGTATATACCATTGTTTACGTATATATCCTTATGCTTAGCCACTGGCACATCCATCCAGTAATACCAAGGAGAGACTCCTATCTGGCGGCTCAATTCATATATTCCGTATATCGTACCGCGACGGTCGCTGCCTGCTATGATAAGTTTGCCGTCAACAATGGTGATGATGTATTTCTCTGTCTTGCCCTTCAACTGGCGAGCATCTATCTTGCCTTGCTTTGCCAACTGGTCTATCAGGGTGCTGGAGCCAAGAGTTCCTACCACTATTGCGCTGCCTTTAGCGGCTGATGTCATGGTCACTGCGCTTCCATTGACCGCTTTGAAGTCATTACAGAGATTCTTCAGCGCAAGTTTTACGCCGATATTATCATTGTCGCTGACTGCTATCTGCAACGAAGAGTTTTGAGAACACAGTCTGATATCGCCCTTGTCAAACGTCACGAACTGGTCTGCTGCCACGACATTTGCAAGCGATAGAAACGAGATCGCCACTCCGGCAATTATTGATTTGAGTTGAATCATTAGGTATAGTTTTAATTTGATTAGTTTTATTCTTATTTCATTGCATTATTTATCGACTGCAAAATTATGAAGAAAAGTCGTCTTTTCCACCCTAAAAAATACCATACACTTTCTATATTGTTCCATTTTTGGAGAAAAAGGGGGAAACATCGATGAAATGGCATAAAATGACAAGACTGGCAACCCGAGCATCCAATGCTCAAGCTGCCAGTCCCAATCTGTCTGTTATCCCCGGTTTCTGGGGATTATATTTACCATATTATAGCATTCTTACTTAATCACCTTCACACGCTTGCCGTTGGAATAGGTGACGATGTTGATGCCCTTCTGGAGAGTATTCACCCTTGCGCCGTTTGCAGTCACGATGCTTACGATTTCAGAACCAGCCTCTGCGCTGTTGATACCTGTAGCAGTACCGTTCTGCTGATTGTTTTCTGTTGTATCAGAAGGTGCATCTACCAGTCCGTGGTCAGGGCGGGTAGCAGACTCGATGCCTCCTTCTGGAGCCTTGTCAGGGTCGTATGGAGAACCTTCCACTTCGATAAAGCCGGAATCTCCCACTGAAATAGGGCTGTCAGTAACAGTAAGGCTCACAAGAGAAGAATTAACAGGGAGATAACAAGAACCTGCAGGAACTGCTGTAGGAGCGCTTACTGCCACCCATTTAGTACCATCATAGAGGTAATTGTTGCCCTTTTCCGGTACATCTACGGTCTTTGCTTCTGATACTGGCACGAGAATATTGGTTAATTCAGCATCAGATGTCTTCACCACAGGAATGGTAATGGTGACAGCATCAGAGTCACTCTTGAGGATAAGACCTGTATTTGCAGGCACTGTACCTTCCACCTTCTTCATATATACCTTACCGTCATGAGCGTCAGGAACGATGTATGCCTCGACATGTTTCATGTTTGTGAAGTCAAGAGCCTTGTTGGAAGAGAAATGACGGAAGCCGTCTATTGCCTTTGCCACGCCAGTCTGACCATTCTTTGTAACGTAAGCATAATCCACTGTCACTACACCAGCAACGTTGCCGATTTCCCATGAATTCGAAGATTTCACGCCCTTAAGATAAGGATAGCCCGCTACTTTCACGGTATATACTCCTGGCTTTGTGATGATATAAGGCTTGGTAAAGTTCGCTGTCTCATACTGGTCTGCAGGGTAAGGATAAAGAGTTGTCACTGCACCGTTCCAGAGCCATACACGAAGAGCAGTGCCTCCATTGGTCACTTTTGACACTACAAAGGAAATAGACTCGTAACCTGAAATGGTGACATGTGTGGATTCACTGCCTCCATCACCATTACCGAAACACAATTTCTGTGATTCGAAGTCCTTAGGATAAGTGACAGTGGATGCCCAGTCGGTAGCTGTTCCGGTGAGAGTCTTGAGGTCTGTCAAGCCCAATGGTAAGAGTTTTACCGAACCTAAACCTGCTACAAGCTCTACTTTTTTTATCTTCACATTTCCAGTAACATCATCAGCACCAGAGAGCCTTATTTCAGAGATTTTTGAAATCTTTGATTCATCCCCACCCGCCAAATATTCTATAGAATAGGTTTGTTCTCCAACATTAACTGGTTTGATAGTGTTCTGTTCTGTTCCATCAGAGAATTTTACTATCAGGCGGAAATGATTTACTGTTCCCTCTTCAGATACGATTCGAAGCGACTGATATTGAGTATAGTCTTCAGCACCAAACAACTGAGTGGAATTATACCATAGGGTAGTCCATGCGAATATTGCAGACTGATTATCATCAGACATTACCCACGTAGTGTTCTCTGATGGGGATGGCATTGTCGTCAAATCAAGCACTTTGTTTTCCTGTGCATAAGTGTTCAGCCCGAAAAGCAAGAACGATACAATAAGTGTAAATAATTTTTTCATCTGTAAAAAAGTTTTTAGTTATTTATTGTTATAGATTTTGCATAACTTGTGGATGTTGTCAATGTGATATATTCTGCGTGCAAAGTTAGTAATAATGATAAAGAGATGGTTTTATCGTTGTTACATAAACTTTCTCTAATGTAACATAATGCAATTATTTTGTGGTTATGTCCCTATAATTAGGGAGAATCAATGCTATTTGGACCTGATACCATTGTTTTTTATGAGAGAAACACGAAATATCCTCTGATAATCTATTAAGAAAATCCCCGGCAATACTTGGATTGCCGGGGATATTTCTACAAGCAAGTGGCGGATAAACCGTTATTATCATGCGCCACTTCCTGACTTACAAATCATCATAACCTGATACATGATTCACACAATCAGCATCATGATAGATAAGGTCTGTCATTACTTTTCCACTACTTTGGAAATCTTTGTGTAGCCATTTGCCCACTTCTCCACCTTGATAGCAACGCCATTAGGAGCAGAAATCTGACGACCGTTGAGGTCATAGAATACTACTGATACTGGATCTCCTTCAGGAGCAACCTCTGCATTCTTGATGCCTGCTGCCACTTCTTCACCAAGAACCTTGGCTGCAGCGGCGTAATCAAAGCCTTCTGCCTTGCCTACCATGGTGAGGGTTGCGTTATCTACCTTGCCGAAGCAAGCATTGGTGAGCTTAGCTCCGATGGTGAGGGAAGCGTAGTTGCCTTCGATGGCAGGAGTGATGTTCTCGAATACCTGTGGGTCATTTGAATCACGGCTCCACGTTGTATTGCCATTTTCATCAGTAGTACCCATCCACTGCTTCTCTTCACTATCAACGAATGCGATGTGGTTTGGCAGCTCATCATCATTAACCTTGTCGGAAGCGACTACGATAGAAGCATTGTACTTAGCTACCGGGAGCTTTGACACGAGTTGCTGCACGTTGTATGCGGCAGTGCCCCAAGGAGAAGTTACTGCGCAGTCAGCTATCGGCATGACAGTCGTAGCACCTTTCTGTCCCCAACCTGTACTCCATAGTGACTGGATTTTGTCTTTGACCACCTCGATGGTCCATCCTGGGAAGTCGTTAACATCAGCAGGAGCATTCTCCTTGCCAGCAGGAATAATGGTAGTGTTATAGAAGTTAGGATTCTGTATCAGGAAAGAAGCATCGATGGTTTCTTCAACATACTCTGCCATATCCTCATCGAATACCTTAAACTCATATCCATCAGCAATCTTCTTATAGAGCTTTGCTGCATAGAGAGTCTTCAGCTGCTTGACGAGAGCTTGGTCATCAGTAATCGCATTACCAGAGGCAAGAACGGCTGGATGTCCACTCATATCTTCATCAAGTGCCACTATGGCTGCTGCGAGATCAGTAATCTGCTTGGTGAGGAGAGGAACGCAGGTAGCGACCATGTTGGAAAGGAGTGTTCCATTGTCGCCCATTTCAGCTACCGCCTTCTGCAGGGTCTCGTCGTCCATGGCGATGTAGTCAGCATCCTTATAGTCGTTGTAAGCCTTCTGTACTATTGGGAACTGATCGAGAGCCTCATACTTAGTACCCGTTGCATCGTTGAGTCCCTTC